>WNGE01002348.1_pt1 | contig 27824 bp, 23 predicted proteins | sample 5400651 | NCBI WGS metagenome assembly WNGE01 (sample SAMN13153370, study PRJNA577476) | soil metagenome | isolation source: 60 cm soil or saprolite under grassland replicate 2 | place: USA:California | collected 2016-06-15 | reverse complement strand
CCGAGGCCATGATGGCGTCGACCACGGCCTGGACCTCGTCGTCCTCCGTCATGACCTCGATCTGAACCTTCGGCACGAAGTCGACCTGGTACTCGGCCCCCCGGTAGATCTCGGTGTGGCCGCGCTGGCGCCCGAACCCCTGGGCCTCCACCGCGGTCAGTCCCTTCACCCCGATCTCGCGGAGGGCCTCCTTCACCTCGTCGAGGCGGTGGGGCTTGATGACCGCCATCACCAGCTTCATCGACCCAACCGTTCCGGGTTAGCTCGCCGCGGCCTTCTTGCCCCTGGCGGGCTTCTTGGCCGCGGCCGTGCGCTTCTTGGTGGCCTCGACGGAAGCTTTCAGCGCCTCCATCAGGTCGACCACCTTGGTCTCCTCCGGCGGGGCCACCACCTCGATCTCCTCGCCGGCCACCTTCTTCTCCACGATGTCGAGGAGCGCCTGGCGGTACTCGTCGCGGAACTCCTCGGGATGGAAGTCCTCGGTGAGGTTCTCGATGAGGGACCGGGCCATCTGGAGCTCCTGCGGCCGGATCTTCACGTCCTTGTCGAGCTCCTCGAAATCCGCCGCCCGGATCTCGTCGGGCCAGAACATGGTCTCCAGAACGAGCACCCGGTCCTTGAACCGGAGCGCGGCCAGATGCTCCTTGTCCCGGAACGAGACCTTGGCGATCCCGACCCGGCCGTCCTCCTCCAGGGCCCGGCGGAGCAGCGTGTACGCCTTCATGCCGGTCTCCTCGGGGATCAGGTAGTAGGACTTCTTGAAGTAGATCGGGTCGATGTCCTCGAGCTCGACGAACTGGACGATGTCCACCGCCCTGCTGGACTCCAGGGGGACCGCGTCGAAGTCCTGGTCCTCGAGCATGACGTACTTGTCCTTCTCGTACTCGTATCCCTTCACGATGTGCTCGAAGGGAACCTCCTGGCCGCACACCGCGCAGACCCGCAGGTATTTGATCCGCCCGTGATCCTCGTCGTGCAGCTGGTTGAACCTGAGGGTCTTCTCCTCCGTGGCCGGATAGAGCTTCACCGGCACCGTCACCAGACCGAAGGAGATGGCCCCCTTCCACATCGTTCTCGGCATCGCGCACCTCCGGGGAAGGTTTCCCCCTCGACGGGGAGGCCCATTCTACTGCCCACCTCCGTCACTCCCGCCCGGCTGGCCCTAGCATCTTCATCCATGAGTCCGAAGCGCTCGGGGCCGGCGTTCACCGTCGAGTTCCCGATTCCCCTGCCCGCCACCAAGCAGGGCGACCACTGGTGGATGGAGGCCGACGGGCGGGAGATCCGCCTGTCGAACCTCGACAAGGTCTTCTGGCCCGACGAGGGATACACGAAGGGCGACCTGATCGCCTACTACTACAACGTGGGGTCCCGGATCCTTCCGTACCTCTACGCCCGGCCGCTGACCATGAAGCGGATGCCGAACGGCGCGACCGGCGACTTCTTCTACGAGAAGGAGGCCCCGCCCACCACGCCGCAATGGATGCCGGGCTGCGCTGTCCAGAGCGCGGGCACCGGCGAGAGCCGGTGGGGACCGGTCAAGCACGAGGTGATCCACTACCTGATGGTCGAGGACACGGCCGCCCTGCTGTTCGTGGCCAATCTCGGCTGCATCGAGTTCCACCCGCTGCACTCCCGGTGCGGCTCGATCGAGACGCCCGACTACCTGTTCTTCGACCTCGACCCCTTCGAGCCGGCCACGTTCTCCGACGTCATGGCGGTGGCGTCCCTGGTGCGCGTGGCGTGCGAGCGGCTGGGGCTGGAGTCGTACCCGAAGACGAGCGGCGCCACGGGGATGCAGGTCTACGTGCCGCTGGTCCCCGGCTTCACCTACGCGCAGGTCCGCGAGCTCGTCGGAGCGGTGGGCCGGTTGATGCGCGGGGCCGATCCGGACCGAGTGACGATGGAGTGGGAGGTTCGCAATCGCGCCGGCAAGGTCTTCATCGACCACAACATGAACCGGGTGGGAGCGAACATCGCCTCCGTGTACTCGGTCCGGCCGGAACCGGGGGCCACGGTGTCCACCCCGCTCACCTGGGACGAGGTGGAGGCGGGCGAGGTCCGTCCCCAGGACTTCACCATCGCCACCGTGTGGGACCGCTTCGAGCGAGCGGCGGACCCGTTCCGCGGCGTGCTGGAGCGGCCGCAGGACATCGCCGAAGCGCTGGGGGCCCTGGGCGTGGCGCGAGACGACCCCCTCCCCCCGACCGAGTCGGAGCGGTTCGAGTTCAGCCGGGACCGGGCGTCGAGCAAGCCTCCCGGCCCGGGCGTGCCCGGGCGCGCCGCCTCGCGAGCCCGCGGCGACGAGGCCATCGCTCGCTCCCGCGACCCCAAGCTCCGCCAGTACCTCGACATGCGGAAGTTCGACCAGACGCCGGAGCCGGCCGCGGGCGAGCCGTCCGCCGCCGGCAACACCTTCGTCATCCAGAAGCACGACGCCACGCGCCTGCACTACGACCTGCGGCTGGAGCGGGACGGCGTGCTGGTGTCCTGGGCGGTGCCGAAGGGCCTGCCGTACGAGAAGGGCGTGAAGCACCTCGCGGTGCGCACCGAGGACCACCCCATGGAGTACGGGGGGTTCGAGGGTGTCATCCCCGAAGGGCACTATGGGGCGGGGCCGGTCGTGATCTGGGACCGCGGGACCTACGACCTGCTCGAGTGGACCGACTCCAAGGTGAGCTTCCGCCTGCACGGACGGCGCCACCGCGGGGAGTTCCATCTGGTGAAGACCCGGAGCGACTGGCTGATCTTCCTGTCCCGGCCGCTCGAGGAGGGCCCCCGGCGCCCGCCCGACTTCCTCCCCATGCTGGCCCAGGGCGGCTACCAACCGTTCGACGACGACGGCTGGGTCTTCGAGCCGAAGCTCGACGGCATCCGCACGCTCGTTTACGTGGACATGGAGTCCACCAGGCTGATCTCGCGGACGGGCCGCGACCAGTCGGCGAGCTATCCAGAGCTCAGGATGCTCCACAACCGCATCACGTCGTCCAACGCGGTGGTCGACGGCGAGATCGTGGCCGCCGGCCCGGAGGGAACGCCGTCGTTCGAGCTGCTCCAGCAACGGATGAACCTCGCTTCGCCGGCGGAGATCGATCGGATCCGGCGCAAGATCCCGGTCGAGCTGTACGCGTTCGACCTGCTGTGGCTGGACGGAGAGGACCTCACCGGGCTCCCGCTGTCCGACCGGCGGCGCCGGCTGGAGGGCATAGCCGTGCAGGGTAAGGCCCTCAGGTTGACCTACGTCGTCGAGGGGGAGGGTGTGGCCTTCTACGAGCAGGCGAAGAAGTTCGGGTTCGAGGGGGTGGTGGCGAAGCGGGCCGCCAGCGTGTACCTGCCGGGGAGGCGGTCTCCCGACTGGCGGAAGATCAAGATCCTCAACCGGCAGGACTGCGTGGTGCTCGGGTGGACGCCGGGACAGGGGGGAAGGGGCGCCTCGTTCGGGGCCCTGCTGGTCGGGGCGTACGTGGACGGCGGCCTCCGGTGGATCGGGCAGGTCGGCACAGGGTTCACTGACGCGCTCCTCCGCGACCTCATGGACCGGCTCCGGGAGCTGGAGACGAAGGAGCCGCCGATCGACGATCCCGAGCTGCGGAGGGTGCGAGGAGCGCACTGGGTCCGGCCCGAGCTGGTGTGCGTGGTGGAGTTCCTCCAGATGACCGGGGCCGGCAAGCTGAGGGCACCCTCGTTCAAGGGCCTGCGGACCGACAAGCTCCCAGAGGACTCCGTCCTGGAGCCGCCCGCCACTTGAGCCGCCCTGGCCTTACGGGTCTCGGGCGTGACGCGCTATCCAGAGCCGAAGGGTTCGAACCCGGCCCTGACCAGGAGCGCCCGGACCTCCTGGTCGTCGATCCCCCGCCGGATCAGCTCCTGATAGAGCCGGGCCACCGCCGTCAGGCGGCCGCAGCGCGGGCAGTAGGTGAAGTGCGGCTCGACCGGGGTCTCGCACCAGGCGCAGGCGGTCGCCTCGATCCGGGAGTCACCCTCGAGGCCGGCGTCGGCCAGGGCGTCGACGTAGCCCTTCCCGTAGTCCCAGACCACGTACTCGTCCTCGCGCGGCTGGTAAGCCGGCTCGTGCATGCGAGGCTCTCCCGTGTCGAGCATGTGCTCGAGGCTCTCCTTGAGCAGGTCCCAGCCGTAGAAGTGGTTCGACCCGCAGTCCTGGCAGGCGATCACCACGCCCTTCGCCCCCTGGGACTCGAACACCGCGCGCATCGCTTCGAGGTCCTCCAGATCGGCCTCGACTCCCTCCCGCTCCTCAGCCGGGAGGGGTTCGGACTCCGGCTCCTCCTCCGGACCGGTCGCCTCGTCGAACGCGTCGTCTCCCACGGTCACGTCTCCCGCTCGTCCTGCCGCTCGCTCCGGTCCTCGTCCCGCCGCAGCCGGAAGGTGCGAAAGGACTCGGCGTACTCCATCCCTCGCTCGGCGCCCCGATCCTTGGCCCGCGAACGGATCCAGTCGTCCACGGGCCAGTCGTGGATCTGGCTGGCGTGGCAGCGCAGCGCGGCGATCTTCGCCTCGATCGTGTCGGTGATGTCCACGAAGGTATCGGCGTCTCCCCCGAACGCGCTGATCCACAGGTTGGCGATCTCGAAGGGCTCGAATCCCTCTTCCAGGAGCTCGGGGAACTGGGGACGGGTGGAGGCGTCCGGGTTCACCACGTTCATGCAGGCCTCTCCCACCGCCCGGTGATCGGGGTGGTTGATGTACGTGCGCTCGTCGTCCCAGAACCTGACGGGGTCGGGGACGATCAGGACGTCGGGGCGGAACCGCCGAACCTGGCGGGTGATGTCCCGCCTGAGCTCCAGGGTCACCTGGACGGATCCGTCCTCGTACCCGAGGAAGGACACGTCGCGAACGCCGAGCGCCTCGCACGCCGCGCGCTGCTCCCGCTCCCGGATCACGCGCAGGTCATCTCGCCGGACGCCCGGCTCGTTCGAGCCCGCCGAGCCGTCCGTGACGCAGACGTAGGCCACCTCCGTGCCGGCCCTGCTCCAGACGGCCACGGTTCCGGCCGAGCCGAACTCGGCATCGTCGGGGTGGGCGAACACGACCATGGCTCGTTCGAACAGCATCGCTTCCAGACTAGCCCAACCCGCCGTCAATGCGGGATCAGGCAAGCGCCCTTCAGGACCGATACAAGCACCAGCATGAGACTGCTCCGGGAGCACCGCCTGGTTGTTCGCTTCGCCCTCGGCAGCCTGGTGGCCTTCGTTGCCATCGGCCTCGTGCTGTCCGTGGCGGTGGCCCACCAGTTCACCGAACGCGGCGAGGAGCAGGCCGCCGCCCACGCCGCCTTCGTGACCAACTCCGTGTTCCGGTTCGAGCTGTCGGCCGCCGACCTCCGCGCGCCGGTGCCCGTGAGGTCACGACGACACGCGGAGCTGGCCAGGTTCGTGCGGACCCGGATCTTGGAGGCGCCCGGTTCGACGCTGTTCCGCGTGGTCCGGCTGAAGATCTGGAGTCGAAACGGCACCGTGCTCTTCGCCGACGACCCGAGGCTGACCGGCCGGCGGTTCCCGGCCGAGGAAGACCTGAGGGAGGCCTTCGCCGGCCAGACGGTCGGCGGGGTGACGAACCTCTCGGAGCCCGAGAACGTGTTCGAGCGCGGGCTCGGCGACCGGCTGTTCGAAACGTACGTTCCGCTTCGACTCGACACGGCCGGGGTCGGCCCGGTCGATGCCGTGGTCGAGCTGTACCAGGACTACGGCGGGATCCAGCGGCAGATCGACAGCGGTTTCCGGACCCTGGCCGTGACGCTCCTGGTCGGCCTGGCCGCCCTGTACGTCGTGCTGCTTCCCCTGGCGTTCCGCGCCTCACGGACGCTGTCGGAGCAGAACGCCCGGTTGGCCGAGCAAGCGAGGCGTCTCGAGGACCTGCTGGAGCAGGAGCAGGCAAGGGTGGCCCAGCTGCGCGAGTTGAACAGGCTGAAGAGCGACTTCGTGGCCGTCGCGTCGCACGAGCTGCGGACGCCGCTCACCGCGATCATCGGGTACGCGAAGACGCTACGGCAGCCGGCGTTCGCCGGAGACGAGAACAACCGTGAGGAGTTCCTCGAGGCGATCGAGCGCCAGGGCGACCGGCTGTTCCAGCTGGTGGAGAACCTGCTCGTCACCTCTCGTCTGGAGGACGGCGCTCTTCCCGTTTCGATCGCCCCCTTCTCCCCCGAAGAGGCGATCCGAGGCGTGGCCGACGGGCTGGGTTCGGCGTCGCGCCGGATCCGGGTGGTCGTCCCGGTCCCCCTCCCGAAGATGCACTCGGACCGGCGATTCGTGGAGCAGGTCATCCGGAACCTCCTCGCGAACGCGCTGAAGTTCTCCCTGGCCGACAGCGAGTGCGAGGTCGGGGCCACGGCCGCCTCGGGTTCCCTGACGATCTCGGTCACGGACCACGGCATCGGCATCCCCGCCGACGAGGTGAGCCGGATCTTCGACCGCTTCTACCAGGTGGATTCGTCCTCGACCCGGCGCTTCGGTGGCATCGGGCTCGGGCTCGACCTGGTCAAGACCCTGGTCCAGGCGCTTGGCGGGACCATCGAGGTCCAGACCGAACCCTCGCGCGGAAGCACGTTCACCGTGGTGCTCCCGCTCGTGCATCCATCGTCCAGTGGCGAGCCGCGGAACGAGACCGAAGTCGCCTACTCGGGGTGGTGGAAGTCCACGCTTTCAAGCAGGGCCTCGACCTGATCGATGGCCCCCGTTAGCCACGCGGGGTCCTGGGGGCCCCGCTGGTCCTCCGCCGGGAACATGAACAGGTTCAGCGCTTCGCTCGAGCCGAGCTGGATCCTCTTGGCCTGCAGGTAGTCGGCAATGGCGAACTCCCAGGTGAGCAGAGCAGAACCGTCGGTGTAGAGGTGGAGCCAGTACGTCAGGTACAGATTCGGCTGCGCCGAGAAGATCCTCACTCCCCGGCTGGCCCGATCCTGCGAGATCGCGAACCCGAGCCGGCCCACTGCGTCGAGGAATTCCATGCGAACCCCGAGGATACGCGAGGCCGCCGCCGATAACGGCGCGACTCCGGCGAGGCGCCGACACAGCCAGAGCTACGCCATCGTCCCTCCCATCAACCGTTCCAGATCGTCCAGGGCACCCGGGTCCCCCACCGATCCAAGGTCCAGCTCGCCAGCCGGGGGAGCCCGCGGCGGGAGGTCCCGAGCGGCGTCCTTCGTGGTCGCCATCGACAGCGTCGACCGGGCCTTGCCCATCTGGCCCCGCACCTCCTCCACCCCGTTGACGAGCATCGTGGAGGCCTTCGCGACCTTGTTCTCGAGGCTCTGCTCGACCGCGTCCAGGATGGCCGTCAGATCGGCGAGGCAGGCCCGGACGTCCCCGGCAGAGCCGAAGCGGGACACGATGCCATGCAGGAACAACACGATGGGTAGCGCCATCGAATACGGGATCACCACCACGCCCTGGCGGTACGCGTCGGCGTGGGCCCGCCGAAGGACGCCGTATGCAGCGTCGGGAACGGCAGCGACGCCGATCGGGGCCGTGATCGCCGCGTCGCGGTATCCGGCCACCTCCCGCGCCCGCTCCGCCACGGTCCGCTCGACCGTTCGGACCAGCCGTTCCCGCTCCTGGGGATCGGTCGTTTCCGCCAGGGCGGCCAGCTCCCGCTCGGCCGGCCACTTCGAGTCGATCGGCAGGCGCCGCCCGTCGGGCAGCACCAGGCCGAACTCGACCACCCGGCCGTTCACTCGGAAGTCCCGCACCAGCATCGTCGGCGGCAGGTGCACCAGCGACTCCCGCAGCACGTTCTCCCCCACCCGCCCGGCCCGCTGCGAGCCCGCCAGCACCGACGACACGCGGTGCAGGACGGCCCACGCCTCCTCCTCCCGGTGGAGGCGCTCCTCCTCCCGAGTCCCCATCCGCTCGAGCGAGTCCCGGAACGAGGCGACCTCCCTGCGGATGTCCTCGGTCCCACGCTCTCGCCAGGCCGCGGAGTCGGCCACCCGCCGGAGTTCGGCTCCCGCTTCGCCCAGCCGCGTGTCGACGGCCCGGCGCATCGCCCCGACCGCCGCCCATACCCCCGCCCCGGCCGCGCCAACCGCCAGCACCATCGCGACCAGGACCATCACCATCGCCGAGACTCCTTCATGTCGAAACCGTACCGGGGGGCTCTGACACGCCGTGACCAGGGCGGATGCGGTGGGATCCGGCTCGGGCATGGGCGCCCGGACCGTTCAGAGGGCGCCGGCCACCACCTCGCCGCCCTTCAGCACGGCGACCGGCGACAGCAGGAGCGACGGGTCGTCAAGCGGGTCCCCCGGCCAGAGCACGAGGTCGGCCGCCTTCCCCTCCTCGATCGTTCCCACCGACGGCACCCGAAGAAGCTCGGCGGCGTTCGACGTGGCGGCCTGGAGCGCCTTCAGGGGCGCCAGGCCCCATTCGATCATCCGGATCATCTCGCGGGGGGCGGCTCCATGGGGGTTGTAGGGCGTCCCGGCGTCCGTCCCGCACGCGTGGCGGACCCCGGCCCGGATCGCTCGCCGGAACGCGTCCCGGGCGAATCCGAGCACGGCCTTCCCCTTCTCCACCGCGTAGTCGGGGACGGTCTCGGGATTGCCGACGATGCCGTCCAGCGCGCTGATGGTGGGGACGTGGAAGGTCCCCTGGGCCCGCATCCTCCTCGCGGTTTCCGCCCCGATCTGCGCCCCGTGCTCGATCGAGTCGATCCCGGCCCGGACGCAGTTTTCGATCCCCCCGGCCCCGATGGCATGGGCCGCGATCGGCACGCCCCACTTGTGGGCCTCGTCGACCGCCGCCTCCACCTCCTCCGGGGTGAACGCGGTGAAGTCGAAGGAGACCCCCGGCGTGAGCACGCCGCCGGTGGCCACGATCTTGATCGAGCGGGCTCCGCGTCGAAGCTGCTCCCGCACGGCGAGCCGCATGCCGTCGGCCCCGTCGGCCTGGCGGGCGAACGAGTTCCAACCATGGCCCCCTGTGATCGTTATGGCCTGCCCCGACGCGATCACCCGCGGAGCCCGGATCCGGCCCTCCTCGATCGCCCTGGCCACCTCGCACACCACCGCGCCGAAGCCGCCCAGGTCCCGCACGGTGGTCACTCCGGCGGCCAGCTGCCGCTGGCCGTTGCCCACGCACTTGATCGCCGCATAGGGCTCGGTGACCCGCGCCTCCTCCACGAAGTTGGCTCCGCCGTCGAAGCACAGATGCACGTGGCAGTCGATCAACCCCGGCGTGAGCAGCCTCCCCATGCCGTCGACCGGGGCGGCTGATCGCGCCGCTCTCGGCGCTCTGGCGTGGGGACCCACCCATCCGACGGCCCCGCCGTCCACCAGCACGCCGGCCTTCCTCCTGACCGAACGGCCGTCGAACAGCGTCACCCCGCCGAGGTAGGTGGCCATCAGGTCCCGGGTCCGGAACGGGGGCTGGTGGCGGGGTCGTCGTTCGGCCCGGCCTCGATCCCGGCGAACTCGCGCAGCGGCGATCGGGCCGGCGAATAGGCGGTCGGGCGTTCGTCGAACAGCTTGGCCACGGCCCCGGCCAGTTCGGCCGGCTCCCACCGGGCGCCCTTGTCCACCTCGGCCACCGGGGTCCACCCCTGGTACAGCTGCACCAGCCCGCCCTGGACCCCGAAGACCTGGCCCGTGATGTGCGCGGCCCCGTCGCTGGCCAGGTAGGCGACCAGCGGCGCGATGTTTTCGGGAGCCAGGGCGTCGAACTCGCCCTCGGCCATGCGCAAGTCGCCGAAGGTCTTCTCGGTCAGGCGGGTCCGGGCTCCTGGGGCGATGGCGTTCGCCGTGACGCCGTAGCGCTGCATCTCCATGGCAACGATGTAGGTGAACGCCGCGATGCCGGCCTTGGCCGCGCCGTAGTTCGACTGCCCCGCGTTGCCCAGGATCCCCGACGTCGAGCTGGTGTTCACGATGGCCCCCCGGACCGGCCGTCCCGCCTTCGCCAGATCCCGCCAGTGGCCGCACGCCGCGCGGGTCACCAGGAAGTGGCCCCGGAGGTGGACCTTCATCACGGCGTCCCATTCCTCGACCGACATGTTGAACACCATCCGGTCGCGCAGGATGCCGGCGTTGTTCACCACGACGCCGAGGCTGCCCCATGTGTCCAGCGCGAGCCCGATCAGCCCCGCCGCCCCGGCCTCCTCTGACACGTCGTCGAAGTGCGCCACGGCCTCGCCACCCGAGCCCCGGATCTCCTCCGCCACCTGGGAGGCCGGACGGGAGTCCGCCCCGGTCCCGTCCCAGTCACCGCCGAGGTCGTTGACCACGACCCTGGCACCCTCGGCGGCGAGCAGGACCGCCTCGCCCCGTCCGATCCCACGGCCGGCGCCCGTGATCACCGCCACCTTCCCGTCGAGGATCCCCACCGTTCCTCCTTGTCAGGACGCCGCTTCGGCCAGGGCCCTGAGCGCTTCCACCTGAAACGTCCCGACGATCAGGGTGTCGACGCCGGCATCCTTCCAGAGCTCGAGCTGTCCGGCGATGCGGTCCTTGGGGCCGGCCAGCGTCACCTCGTCCACCAGCGCGTCGGGTACGGCGCCGGCCGCCTCGCCCTTTCGTCCCTCGAGGTACAGGTCCTGGATCTTCGCCGCCTCGCCCTCGTAGCCGTACCGAGACACCAGGTCGTTGTAGAAGTTCCGGCCCCTGGCCCCCATGCCGCCCACGTACAGCGCGATCATCGGCCGGGCCATGTCCCGGCAGGCCTCCACGTCGTCGCCCAGCAGGACCATGGCGAACGGCGCCACGTCGAGATCGCCTCGCGACCGCCCCGACCTGGCCAGCCCCTCCGCCAGCGCAGGCTCGAACACCCCGGCGTGCGCGGGCGCATAGAAGGTCGGCAGCCAGCCGTCGGCGATCTCCGCGGCCAGGGCCACGTTCTTCGGGCCGATGGCCGCCAGGTAGATCGGGAGGGCCGCGCGAAGCGGATGGACGATCGTCTTGAGTGGCTTGCCCAGCCCGGTCCCGCCCCGCACCGGGATGTCGTAGTACCGGCCATGGTGCTCGAGGGGCTGGTCCCGGCGAAGGATGCTCCGGACGATCTCCACGTACTCCCGCGTTCGGACCAGCGGCTTGCCGAACTCGACCCCGTGCCAGCCCTCGCTCACCTGGGGTCCGGTGGTGCCGAGGCCCAGCCGGAACCGCCCCTTCGTCAGGTGGTCGAGCGTGATGGCGGTCATGGCCGTGGCCGCCGGGGTCCGGGCCGGCATCTGCATGACCGCCGTCCCCACCCCGATGCGCTCGGTCTGCGCCGCGTACCACGTGAGGAGCGAGACGGCGTCGGAACCGTACGCCTCGGCGCTCCAGATCGAATCGAACCCCAGCCGTTCGGCCTCCTGGACCATGGGAAGTATGTCGGTGGGGGCCGACCCCCAGTACCCGAGGTGCAGTCCGAGCCTGATCCCGATCACCTCCCGAGCGCAGAGCCTACCCGCAGACGCCCCCCGCCCGCCTGCGGTACCCTCTCCCCTTCGATCCGGGGCCGGGGCGTTCGGCCCTTTCTCATTCGCTCGGAGGCCGTTCGGTGCTCGAACTCGCACAGCAGGCCGTCGAGGCCGCAACGAAGGCGGGGGCGTCCTACGCCGACGCCCGGTTCGTCACCGAGGAGACCGAGTCCCTCAGCGTCAAGAACCAGGAGACCGAGGGCATCGATCGCTCCCTCTCCCAGGGGGTCGGGATCAGGGTCCTGGTGGACGGCTACTGGGGATTCGCCGGGACCGCCCGGGCCACGGAGGAGGACGTCGACCGGACGGCGAAGCTCGCGGTGGAGATCGCCCGGGCCGCCTCGCGCCTCCCCCGGGAGCCGGTCCGGCTGGCCGAGATCGAACCGGTCACGGCCGAGTGGTCCACCGCCCACCGGGAGGACCCCTTCGCCGTCCCCCTCGACGAGAAGGTGGCGCTGCTCGTCGAGGCCAGTCGGCGGATGCAGGGCGTGAAGGGCCTGGCCTTCGCCGAGGCCTCGCTCGACTTCTTCCGCCGGCGGATCTTCTTCGCCTCGAGCGAGGGCGCGGCCATCGAGCAGACCATCCTCAACTCCGGAGGGGGGATCGAGGCCACGGCCATCGCCGACGGTGAGATGCAGCGCCGATCCTTTCCCAACTCGTTCCGGGGCGACCTCCGGGCCGCGGGCTACGAGCACATCCGCTCCATCCGGCTCACCGAGGACGCCGAACGCATCGCCACGGAGGCGGTGGAGCTCCTCTCCGCCAAGGAGTGCCCCAGCGAGGTGACCACGCTGGTGCTGGACTCCTCCCAGGTTGTGCTGCAGGTGCACGAGTCCGTGGGCCACCCGATCGAGCTCGACCGGGTGCTCGGCATGGAGGAGGCGTACGCCGGGACCTCGTTCCTCCGGCCCGAGGACCGGGGGAAGCTGCGGTACGGCAGCGACCGGGTGACCATCACCGCCGACGCCACTCTCTCCGGGGGGCTGGGCTCCTTCGGGTACGACGACGAGGGCGTGCCCGCCCAGCGGGTGGTGGTGGTGGAGGACGGCCTGTTCCAGAACTTCATCTCCAGCCGGGAGACGGCCCCGGTCGTCGGGGACCGGTCCTCGACGGGGGCCATGCGGGCGGATGGGTGGCAGAACCTGCCCCTGATCCGGATGACGAACATCAGCCTCGAGCCGGGCGAGGGAACGCTGGCGGAGATCATCGGCGACACCGAGGACGGGATCTTCATGACCACGAACCAGTCGTGGTCCATCGACGACAAGCGGGTGAACTTCCAGTTCGGGTGCGAGATCGCCTGGCGGATCAAGGACGGGCACCTGACCGAGATGTACCGGAACCCGAACTACACCGGGATCACCACCGAGTTCTGGGGCTCGTGCGACGCGGTGGGGGGCCCGGAGGACTGGCACGTGTGGGGCACCCCGAACTGCGGGAAGGGGCAACCCGGACAGATCGCCAGGGTCGGCCACGGGACCCCGCCGGCCCGGTTCCGGAACGTCCGGGTGGGGGTTCGATGACCGTTCGCCGAGCCGGGAGTCCGTCGTGCCCGGTCTGATTGGGCCCGACGAGGTTCGGGCCGTGGCCGAGGCCGCCCTCGGCCTGCCGGGCCCCGACGGCGTCGAGGTGCTGTTCCTCCACGAGTGGGGCGGGCTGACTCGGTTCGCCGATTCGGCCATCCACCAGAGCACGTGGCGCGAGGACACCGGCCTTCGCGTCCGCGTGGTGTCGGAGGGCCGGGTGGGGGTGGCCGGGTCCAACGACTTCTCTCCCGAGGGCGCCGAACGGGCCGCCCGGAGCGCGCTGGAGATGGCGAAGGTGGCCGCCCCCGATCCGCTGTTCCCCGGGCTGGCCCCGAAGACGGCCGTCTCGGAGGTGGACCGGTTCGATCAGTCGACCGCGGACACATCACCCGACCGTCGCGCGGAGGCGGTGGCGGCGCTGATCAGCGGGCTCGGGGACGGGTTCCACGCGGCCGGGGCCCTGGACACCACGGCGGGCGAGGTGGCCCTGCTGAACACGGAGGGCCAGTTCTGCTACGCGCCCTCGACGCAGGCGTCGGTGGCGGCCGTGGTTTCGGGGGGGAAGGGTGGAGCCGGGACGGCCGAGGAGACCGGGTCCCGGCTGGCCGAGGTGGACCCCGAGCGGGTGGGGACCCGGGCGTTCGAGAAGGCCCGGGACAGCCAAGAGCCGCAGGACCTGGAGCCGGGGCCGTTCGACGTGGTGCTCGAACCCCTCGCCGTCTCCACCCTGGTGGGGTTCCTCGCCTACATGGGGTTCGGTGGCCGGGCCATCGCCGAGGGACGCTCGCCCCTGTCCGGGAAAGCCGGGCAGAGAGTGGCGGCCGAGAAGATCTCGATCTTCGACGACGCCCTCTCCCCGCTCACCATCGGGCTCCCGTTCGACTTCGAAGGCACGCCGAAGCGGCGGGTGGACCTGATCCGCGAAGGCGTGTTCGTCGGGGGGGTCCACGACCGCCGGAGCGCGAGGATGGCCGGCGCCGAACCGACCGGCCACGGGCTCCCCCCGCCCAACCCGGAGGGGCCCTTCCCGTTGAACCTGTTCCTGGACGCCGGGGACGCCACACTCGACGACATGATCGGCTCCACCGAGCGCGGGCTGCTGGTCACCCGATTCCACTACTCGAACGTGGTCAACCCCATGGACACCACGATCACCGGCATGACCAGGGACGGGACCTGGTTGATCGAGGGCGGCCGGGTGAAGCACCCGGTCAAGAACCTCCGGTTCACCCAGTCGATCCTGGAGGCCCTGTCGAACGTCGAGATCGTCGGCCGCGACTCCCAGATCGCAGGCGAGTTCTTCTTCGCCGCGTCCCGGGTCCCCGCCCTGAAGGTCCGTAGCTTCAACTTCAGCGGCAAGAGCGACCACTGACGAGTATGGGGGCCGGTTTCCCGGCCCCCATACTCGCTCGACGAATCCCTTGCGGGGTCAGGGGATAGCGATCGAAGCCGTGTAGATGTCCTCGTCGTATCCGGCGAACGTCAGGACCCGTGGGTCCGCGCCGGCCGTGGAGTCGAACGTGAACACCCCGTTGCGGGTGTCGACCCACGCCGGGTAGGCGTCGCCCTCGGAGTTCACGGCCAGCCCCGTGTAGTCGCCCATGAAGTCCGAGTACCCGTTCGCGTCGGGGAACTCGTTCGAGGGCGGCAGGCTGAAGTCGGTCACGCGGACCGCGTTCGCACCGCGGATCAGCGTGATGTCGTTGAACCCCGTGGCCTGGTCGTCGCCGTAGGACCGGTCGTAGTAGCTCGACACGGCCCGGCCCCCAGCGTCCGGGACGGTCCACTGCCACCATTGATCGGTCAGGGTTTTCCCAAGCTCACGGCTGCAGGTCGGGAGATGCGTCACTCCTTTACCGGTGCCGGTGAACTTCTTCCCACCGTCGTTCGACACGCTGCGAACGATGTCGTTGTTGCACCCGTTGACGTCCCCGACCCCGTCGTAGAGGTTCAGGAACGTGTCGGGGCTGATACCGGCCGGCGTGCAGTTGCCCTTGTTCTGGTTCGAGTCCTTGTTGATGTAGCTCCCGAAGCTGACCTCGATGTCGTCCGCGCTGGTGGCGAACCCGACCGGGTAGTTGGTGGCCCGGAAGATGCTGGTGCCCGACAGCGGAGCCGTGGGCACACAGGCTCGCCCGAAGTCGTACCCGGTGTAGGTGAAGCAGTCGGGCATCTCGTAGTAGTTGGCGACCTTGACGGGTGTGCTCCACGAGATCCCGCCGTCGGGCGAATGCACGATCAGGACCTGGTTGTGGTTGTCGCCGTCGTCCCCGCCGGGGCAGTCGAACCCGATGGACCGCAGGGCGCCGGCGCAGTTGTTGAAGTTGTCGAACACGTCCCAGACGGTTCCGTCGGGGCCCACGAACGGCTGGTTGAACTGGCTCTCGTCGCAGGAGAAGTCCGTCCGCGTGCTGAAGGTGATCGGGCAGAGATCCTTGGACCTCCCGCTGATCTCGATCGGCGTGCTCCATGAGTTCCCGTGGTCGTCGGAGTAGCTGAAGTCCGTGGGGCTGTCCGAGCCGTCGTCCGGATACTGGGCCCACACCACGTAGATCCGGTCCCGGAAGGGGCTGGCGGGGTTGTTGTCGATCGTCATGTACATCTTGTCGATCAGGCCGCCGCCGGTCTCACCCTCGCCCAGGCCGGACGTGGCGACGTAGCTGCCGGTGAAGCTCCACGAGGCACCGCCGTCGGCCGAGCGGAACACCATCATCGCGGAGGCATCCACGCCGAAGATCGTGCTGGTGCCGCGCTCGTCCGTGGGGAAGGCCCGGTCGAACACCTGGGTCAGCAGGTAGGCCTCTCCGGTGGAGTCGAACGCCACCGAGGTGTCCCCGCCGGTGGTCCAATAGTGGCGGGCGCCGCCGAGGTCCAGGATGGCCTTCCCGAAATTCTTCGGGGCCAGCTGGCTCCCGTAATGGGCTCCGTCGTCCAGGCTCCAGTCGACCCCCGGGCCGGCGTCGCCGAGTCGGTAGTCGTTCTGGCTGATCAAGATGTTGTCCGGATTCAGCGGGTTGACGGCCACGGAGGTCTCGTTCTGGGCCTCGCCCCGGCCGATGTAGCCGGCCTCGGACTGGTTGGTGCAATCCTGGTTCGCCCTGACGTCGGTGGCCGACGCGTCGGGACAGCCGCCCGAGCCGGTCGAGGAGGGCGGGATCTGGCGCGTCGGGGGCTTCACGCCCGGCGGCAACACGCCCCGGTTCTGCAGCTCAACCGTGGGGAGGCCGACCGGGGCGACCCGGTTGGTGATGGTGAAGGACTTGCCGCTGGCCTGCTGGACCTGTCCTGCGAACGCGAACGGCAACACCGTCGCAAAGGCCGCGGCAACTAGGAGAATTCGTCGCATGATGCCTCCCGCTCCCTGAGTACGTCGAGGACGGAGCTACGGAATGAAGCCGAACGCCTGCTCTCACCCCCCTTCCAACGGGTGGGAAATCCCGGCGAATTCGACCGCGCCATCAAGCCAATGTCAAGCCGGCGGGGGCGCTCCATCACAGAGGGGGTAGAGTCGCCCCCCGTGGCCTACGCCGTCCTGCTCCTGCTCGGCGGCGCTGCGGTGCTCACCGCGGGCGCCGAGGCGGCCATCCGCGGAGCGGGCCGGCTAGCCCTCGACCGGGGCCTGTCGCCGTTCCTCCTCGGGGCGCTGCTGTTCGGGGTGGACGTCGAATCGCTCGGTGCGGCCCTCATCGCCGCGGGTCGAGGCCAGACGTCGATCGCCGCCGGCGAGGCCTTCGGCACCATCGTGTTCCTGTTCTCGGCGGCGTTCGGCGCGGCCCTCTTGCTGTCCCGCAGCCCCATCGAATCCCCGGCGCCCAACATGGTCCTGCTTCCGGCCGCCGCGCTGGCCATCGGCGCGGTGGCCCTCAGTGACTCGGTCGTCACCCGCCCGGAAGGATTCGCACTGGTGGCGGTGTACGTCCTGTACGTGAACCTGGTGGTCCGGGAGAGCCGTGCCGCGAGGGTCGCGGCTGAGCGCATCGAGCGCGAGGCCCGGGAGGGGCCCGGGCTTCCGATCCCGGTCCTGCTGGTCGCCGGGCTGGCCCTCGTCTACCTGGGGGCGACCGTCCTGGTGAGCGGTGGGGTCCGGATCCTCCACCGCACGTCGTTGTCCGCCGGCTTCGTCGGGGCGGCCGTCATCGGGGCCCTGGCCAGCGCGGACGAGGTGCTGCTCGAGGTCCTGCCGGTTCGCCGGGGGATGCCCGACCTGGCAACGGGCAACCTGTTCGGGACGGTGGCCGCGTTCAGCACCGGAGTGCTGGGCCTGGCCGCCCTGGTCCGCCCGCTCGAGGTGGACTCGGCCGCGGCCTCCGCCTTCGTGGCCGCCGCGGCGCTCTACGCCGTCGTGGCCACGGTCTTCCTCGCCCGGGGCCGGGCGGGGAAGCTCATCGGCCTGGTGATCCTGGCCGGGTACGCGGGCTGGATCGTCTGGGCGTCCGGGGTGTGAGCGCCTCCGGCTCTCCCTCCGGGAGGACCGCCGCGCTGAAGGGCTGGCGCGGGTGCTGGAGCGATCCCAGCTGCACCACGTCCCTTCGGAAGAACAGGGCCACGGTCCAGTCCAGCATGACCCGGACCTTACGGTTCAGCGTGGGGACGCGCGTCAGGTGGTAGGTCCGGTGCAGGAACCAGGCCGGGAATCCCTTGAGCCTGATCCCGACGACCCTCGCCACGCCCTTGTAGCGCCCCAGCGAGACCAGCGCGCCGAGGTTCCGGTACCGGAAGGGCCGCAGAGGCTCCCCGCGGATCGTCGCGGCCAGGTTCTCCCCCAGGCGCCACGCCTGCCGCATCGCGTGCTGGGCCGTGGGAGGGGAGATCCCGCCGGTGGTGAGGTCGGGCACCGCCGCCCCGTCCCCCGCCGTCCACGCTCCCCTCACGCCCCTCACCCGAAGGAACTCGTCCGCCACCAAACGGCCCCGGTCGTCCAGTGGGAGCCCGGTCCTGGCCACCAGGGGGTGCGCCCGCACCCCGGTGGTCCACACCAGCGTGTCGGCTTCGAACGAGACCCCGTTCGAAAGGCGCATCAGCCCCCCTTCGGCCGACTCCAGCCGTGTTCCCAGGAGGACCTCGATCCCCCGGTCGCGGAGGCGGGCCACCGCATAAGCTCCCAGCCCCTGCCCGATCTCCGGCAGGATCCCGCCGGCCGCCTCCACCAGCACCCAGCGCATGTCCTCCCGCCGCACCGTGCGGTAGTAGCGGGAGGCGTCACGGGCCAGGTCCTCCAGCTCGGCCAGGGCCTCCACGCCGGCGTACCCTCCGCCCACGAAGAGGAAGACCAGGGCCCGCCGCCGGGCCCCCTCGTCGGTGGTCGACTCCGCCGCGTCCAACCGGGAGAGGACGTGGTTCCGCAGGTAGATGGCCTCCGCCACCGTCTTGAAGCCCACGGCCCGATCGGCCAGCCCGGGCACCGCCAGGACGCGAGACACAGAGCCCGGAGCGATGACGACGTGGTCGTAGCCGAGGTCGAAGGCCGGGCCCGCCGTGGGCTGGACGGTCACCGTCCGTCCGGCGTGGTCCAGGGCCGTCACCTGGCCGGTGATCACCCGCGTCCGCCGGAGCACCGTCCGTAGCGGGATCACCACGTGCCTCGGCTCGATGTTCCCGGAGGCCGCCTCGGGGAGGAACGGCTGGTAGGTCATGAAGCTGTCGGGGTTCACCAGGACCAGCTCGGCCCGGCCGGGCTCAAGCCTCCGCTCGAGCTTGAGCGCCGAATAGAGCCCGACGTAGCCGCCCCCCACGATGAGGATCCGCACGGCCCGATCGCCTCCTCGGTTGCGTGAGCGTCCGGCCGAGCCAGGCTACCAACATGGGCGGTTCGCGTTTTCGGCAAGCCCGAGGCCCGGGCCGGCGACCGGCCGTACACTGCCCGCCGTGAGAGCGGCGCGGTTCGTCGGTCCCGGCGTCCCCATCGAGCTTCGGGACGTCCCCGATCCCGCCCCTGGAGCGAACGACGTCGTGGTCCGGGTGGAGGCCTGTGGGATCTGCGCCTCGGACCTCCACTTCATCCACGGTGAGATGCCCCTCCCGGTCCCCCCTCCGCTGACCATGGGGCACGAGGCCTCGGGGACCATCGCGGCCGTCGGAACCGAAGCGCCGGGATGGAGAGTGGGCGACCGGGTCGCGGTCATGGGAGGGAAGCCGTGCCTTCGGTGCAGGAGCTGCGTGGTCGGACTGATCGAGGACTGTCAGGACGCCCAGATCATGGGCGTCCACTACGATGGCGCGTGGGCGGAACAGGTCGTGGTGCCCTGGTATGCCGTCGCTCCGATCCCTGAGAACGTCATCTTCGAGCACGCCGCGATCGCCTGCGACGCGGTGGCAACGCCCTACGCCGCGCTGACCCGGCGGGGGGCACTGCAGCCGGGTGAGCGGGTGGGCGTCTGGGGAGTGGGCGGACTCGGCACCCACGCGATGCAGGTCGCCTTGCTTGCCGGAGCCTCGTTCGTGGCCGCCGTGGACCCGCTCCCGGAGGCGAGGGACCGGGCCGTGGCCCTCGGCGCGGACCTCGCCCTGGACCCCTCGAAGGACGACGTGCCGAACGCCGTCCGCGACGCCACCGGCGGCCGCGGGCTGGACATCGCCGTGGACGCGGTGGGACGGGCCGAGGCGGTCCGGCAGGCCATGTTCTGCATGGCTCGAGGTGGGCGGATCGTCCTGGTGGGCCAGTCCTTCGAGTCCCTCGACGCCGGCCCGATCCTGTTCCTCTCGTTCCTCCGGATCGCCCTTTTGGGACACCTCGGCTACGGCAAGCGCGACCTGGTGGAGGTGCTCGACCTCATCGCCTCCGGGCGCCTGGACCTGTCCGGGTCGATCTCCGGCCGGATGCCCCTGGAGCGGGTGAACGACGGAGTGGAGCGGCTGACGTCGAAGGCCGGAGCGCCGGTCCGGCTGGTGGTCCTGCCGCAGGCCTGAGCACCCTCGGCGGTTGACGCGCGGTCGATCAGCGGGCCGCGCCGGCGCGGAGCTGGGCGGCTCGATCCTTGAGCCGCTCGAACTGGTCCGGCGGGGTGGTTCGGGCTCCCAGTCGCACGGGGTCGTAGCGGGTGCCGTGGCAGTCCGAGGCGCCGGTGAAGAACAGGCCCAGCCGCTCGGCGGTGGCCACGTAGTGAGCCTGCACCTCCGGGGTGTGCTCGGGATGGAGCGCCTCGATGCCGTCGAGCCCCGCGTCCGCCAGCTCGTCGATCAACCCGGACGGTACCGGCCTGGTCTCCCGAAAGGTGCCCGGATGGGCCAAGACGCACGCGCCGCCCGCGCCGTGGATCAGGGCGAGCGCGTCGAGCGGGTCCAGGGCGTGCTTCTCCACGTATGCCCGCCCGCCCGACCCGATGAGCTCGTCGGAGAAGGCATCCTTGATCGTGGGAACGACGCCGGCTTCCACCAGCGCCTGGGCCACGTGCGGGCGGATGATGTTCCCGCCCTTCGCGATCTCCCGGACCCGTTCGAACGACACCGGGTAACCCAGCTCCTGGAGCTTCGCCACCATCCGCTCGCCACGATCGAACCGGTCCCCCCGAAGCCGCTCCAGCTCGGCGGAAAGCTCGGGACGGCCCGGATCCATGTAGTAGCAGAGGATGTGGACTCCGTCTCCCCGGTAGATCGTGGAGAACTCGATCCCGGGGACGATCTCGACCCCAAGCTCGATCCCCGCCTCGAACGCCTCCGCCAGGCCGGCCGTGGTGTCGTGGTCGGTCACCGCCAGGACGTCCAGGCCCCGGTCCGCGGCGAGCGCCACCGCCTCGCGGGGGGTGAAGGTCCCGTCCGAGTAGTTGGTGTGCGCGTGAAGGTCGATCCCGGGCATGGAGCCCGCAATGTTGCCACACGCGGCTCGGTGGGAGCGCTGGATCCCGTCCGATCCGGCTCAACCGGGGAACGTCACCTGACGAAAAGGTATGGAGGTGAGGCGCCGGCGACCGGCCCCATGCTGAGCACGGCGCCGCCTACGAGAAAGGAAGCTTCGATGGACGATGAGACCAACCAGGAAGCGACGCCGGGGCAGCCGGCACCGGCCGAACCGTCGACCATGCGGATCCTCCCGGAGGCGGTCTGGGGGACCCCGAACGGAGGCCGGAAGGCGCTCGTGGCCGAGGCGTCCCTGCAATCCGCGCCGGATGGCGCCCGGAGCAACCTCGACGAGTGGTATCCGGAATCGTGGTGGGCCTGGAAGCGCGGAAGCGGAAGCCGGACGGGCGCCGGGTCAAGCACCACGGCGGAACACGCCCTCAGCGACGCCCCGGATGCGGTCGCCGACGAGCGGCCCGCGGATCCGGCGCCGGTTCAGCCCGTCGAAACCGGGCCGGAGCCCGACGAGTGGCCCCTGTTCGACCAGGAGGAGCACGGTTCCCTCTCTCCGGCGCCCACCCTTGACGACGAATTCGCCTTCCTGGCGCCCCCCATCGCGTTGGCCGACCCCGACCCCGAATCACCATCGATGGACGAAGCCGACGACGCCGATGCGTCTGGCGACGGAACAGGAGAGGACGAGGAGCCCGAGGCCGACGCCGAGCCCGAGGCCGAGCTCGCAGCCGTGGCCGGCGGCGACGCCATCGCCTGGGACGCCGCGTCCGATCAGATGGACGTTCCCGACCAGTGGGTGTTCGGGGGAAGCCGCTTCGGCGGATCTCGAAGGAAGCGATCGGCCCGGACCGCAGCCGAGGGGCCGAAGCCGGAGGGGAAGAGGAGCCGGCTCCGCCGGCGGCATGACGAGCCGGAGCCGTCCCCGATCTTCGGACCCGAGGAGGAAGGCGAGGCCCTCGTCTCCGCCGGCAGGGACGGACGCCGCCAGGCCTAGCCGGACGTCCACGCCCGCCGCCGGTGGGCCGACCGATCGATCCGCTCAACTCGGCCACGGTTCATGACGACGCTCATAACAGACGCCTCCGGCATGGGGCGGCGAGGAGAGAGGCGGTCATGGAATCGGTGGACTCCCAGGAAGGAGAGCCAGCGCGGAACCCGGCCCCTGATCAGGGGCCGGAGGAGCTGTGGGCGCTCCCCAAGCTCTTCCGTGACCCCAGGCCTCCCAAGGAGCGGCCGCCCGAACCCTCGGTCACCTCGCCGGTGGCCTCCGCCGAGGCCGTATCCGCCCTGGCGCCCGAGCCGGGCCCGGTGGTTCCCACGCCGGCTCCTGCTCCAGCCCTCGCCCCCCCGATCTCCGCTCCGACGGCTCCCGAGCCATCTCCACCCGTATCCGAGCCCGTCCCTCCGGCTCCTCCCGAGCCCGTTCCCCCGGCCCCTCCCGAGCCTCCGCCTCCCGCCGCGGCGACCACCGTGCCGCCTCCTCCCCCGACTGTCACCCCGCGGCCCGAGGGACGTGAGGAGTGGGGAGTCGGGGTCAAGGCACGATCCGTTCCGCATGGCTGGCCCAGAGCCGTTGTGGCCACCCTGGTCGCGGTGGCCCTGGTCGGCGCGGGCCTCGCCGTGGCTTCGGCCCACTCCCGCAGCCGTGGCCACCCGCTCGCCCTCACGCTCGCCAGCGGCCGCGAGTACCGGTTCCGCGCCGCCGGCTCGTTCGCCGGGACCCTGTCCGCCGGGACGCGCAAGGTCTCCGCCGAGGAACGGGTCACGGCATTGATCTCCTGGCGAGTGGGGACCGTCGACGGCGACGGTGTGGCCTCCGTGGACGCGATCATCCAGCCCCTCACCGACCGGATCGACGGACGGACCATCCACCAGCTCCCCAAGATCCGGGAGCGCCTGCGCATCGCCCGCGACGGCAGGATCCTGTCCACGGGCAGCGCGGGCCTCGGGTCGAAGAGCGGGGCCGGGTCCGTCTTCTTCGGCCTCGACCAGGTGACCCCGGTCCTTCCCCCTCATCCCGTGGAAGCCGGCGCCACGTGGACCGCCCGGTTCGAACAGGAGCTGTCGGACGCGGACCAGCCGCTCCGGGTGACGGCGAAGAACACGCTCGTGCACTATCAGACCGTCGACCATCACACCACCGCCGTGATCACCAGCGCCGTGTCCATGCCGTTCGGCTTCAGCCTCGACGGCCGAAGGGTTCTGCCCAAGGGCGCGCAGGGCGCACGGACGGCGAGGTTCGCCGTCAGCGGAAGCGGAGCTTTCTTCCAGACCTCGTGGGAGGCCGCCCAGGACGATCTGCGAAAGGCCGCCGGTGCGGCAAGCGTCTACTTCGCCGCCTATCGTTCCTACGAGGGCCTCACGGCTCCCCGGGCCGCCGACATCGAGCCGCTCCTGCGCTGGACCCAGTCGAGAACGGCCCGACGGGGGAAGGTCAGCATCCGGGCCGCCGATACGACGACCGTGCTGCTGGTGACCAGGAGCTCCTCCGGACAGGCGTACTGCATCGCCCAGTCGGCGGAAGGCACCACGTTCGGCAAGACGGACGCGAAGACACCGGCCGGATGCCGAGGCGGTTGGGAGTGAAGCGAGCCGCTACTCGAGCGGCGTGACCGGCTGCCGCCGGCGGGCCCTGCCCTCTGCGGTAACCGCCACGTAGATCCCGGCCAGGAGCAGGAGCCCTCCCAGCACCGCCGTCCAGGGAGGCGTCTCGCCGAAGAAGGCCAGAGCCAGGAGCGTGGAGCCGATCGGCTCTCCCATGACCGAGATGGCCACCACGGTGGCCGACACGTCCTTCAGCAGATAGTTGAACACGGTGTGGCCGAGCATCTGCGGGACCAGCGCCATGAGCACGAACAGCCCCCACGTCTTGGCGGGGAAACCGGTGAGCCTGGCGCCCGACAGGACCGCCGCCGGCCACAGGAGCAGGGCGCACGTGGCGTACACCGTCGCCACGTAGGTCAGGAGCGAGAGATCCTGTCGAAGTCGCCGTCCGGCCACGAAGTAGCCTGCCGCGGCCACGGCCCCCGCCACCGCCAGGAGGTCCCCGCCGGCGGCCCGACCGGAGACCACGATCAGGTCGCCTCCCGAAACGATGGCCGCACCGGCCAGCCCCACCAGGATCCCCACGATGGCCCGTCGTGCCACCCGCTCGCCGAACAGGACCGAGGAGGCCACCGCGACCAGGATCGGCGACGCCGTGACCAGGACCACGCTCGCCGCGATCGTCGTGTACGAGAGCGAGGCGATCCACGTGGCGAAGTGAACGGCCAGCAGGCCCCCGGACGCTGTGAGGATCAGGCCTTGACGGCCGGTGAGGGCGCGGAGCTCCGGACGCCGGCGGGCCACCGCGAGCGGGACCACCAGGGCCGCGGCGAAGCCGTTGCGGTAGAACGCGATCGACACCGCGGGGGCGTGCGCCAAGCGGATGAAGATGGCGGAGAACGAGACCGCCACCACACCCATCGCCAAGAGCGCCGCGTGCCGAACCGGCATCCGCACATTGTCCGGCAGGGCGTCCCGCGGACCACACCGCTTCGTTCCCGCTATTCTGCCCGGTCGTGGCTCGAGTGACGGTGTTCGGAGCGGGGGCGATGGGAACCGCGGTGGCCATGCACCTGGCGCGGGCGGGCAACGACACCGTGCTTTGGGCGAGCGAGTTCGACCGTCGGGTCCTCCCCGACCTCATCGAGCAGCGGCGCCACCCGGCCCTCCCCGAGCACTTGCCTGAATCGCTCTCCGTGCTGGGGGACGAGCAGCTCGAAGCCGCGGCGGACGGGATCGAGATCGCCATCATGGGGGCGCACTCCGGCGGGGCCAGGACGCTGGCCCGGATCGTCATCGAAGGCTCCGGCCCTCCTCCCATCGTCCTGGGCGTGGCCAAGGGGCTCGAGCCGAAGACCGGCAAGCGGATGTCCGAGGTCTACTCGGAGGAGGTCGGCCACGATCGAGTGGTGGCCATGGGTGGTCCGTGCCTGGCCCCGGAGCTGGCCCAGGGGGCGCCGTCGGCGGTGGTGATGGCGTCATCGGACCCCGCCTCCATGAAGGCGGTGGCGGAGGCGTTCCGAACCCCGTGGTTCGAGACCGCCGAGACCGACGACGTGGCGGGGGTCGAGTACTGCACCGTGGCGAAGAACGTCGCCGCCATCGGGATGGGGATCCTCGATGGACTGGCGAAGGTCGGCTCTTCCGAGTACCGGAACGCGAAGGCGGCGCTGTTCGCCCAGGCGGTCAGGGAGATGGTCGAGCTGGTGGAGGCGCTGGGCGGCCGGGCCGAGACCGTGTTCGGCCTGGCGGGACTGGGCGATGCCCTGGTGACCAGCCTCGGGGGCCGGAACCGCCTGTACGGCGAGTTGATCGGCGAGGGTGCCGACCCCGGGCGTGCCCTGGACGACCTGACCCGCCGAGGGATGACGGTGGAGGGCGTGGAGGCGGCCCGCGAGGTCCGGCGGCTGTCGCGGGAGCATGGCCTCCGCCTCCCGTTCCACGGGCAGCTCGAGGCGATACTCTTCGACGGCGCGCCGGGGCCCAGCATCCTCGAGTGCATGAAGGGGTGATGCCACAGATGAGCGAACCGAGCCCCGTCGGGAACCCCCCTCCCTCGGCTCCGGACCGAAACCTCGCCCTGGAGCTGGTGCGGGTGACCGAGGCCGCCGCCCTCGGGGCCGGCCGATGGGTCGGTCGGGGGGACAAGGAGTCCGCCGACCAGGCCGCGGTCGACGCCATGCGCCTGATGCTCAGCACGGTCTCCATGGACGGGATCGTGGTGATCGGGGAGGGCGAGAAGGACGAGGCCCCCATGCTCTACAACGGCGAGCGGGTGGGGAACGCCCAGCCGCCCGAGGTGGACGTGGCGGTCGACCCGCTCGAAGGAACCCGGCTCACCGCGTTGGGGATGCCGAACGCCATCGCGGTGGTGGCGGTGGCCGAGCGGGGCACGATGTTCTTCCCCGGAGCGGCCGTGTACATGGAGAAGATCGCCGGCGGACCCGACGTCGCCGACGCCATCGACATCGACGCGCCGCCCCGGGAGAACGTGCGCCGGGTGGCGAAGGCGAAGGGCAAGCGGCCCGAGGACGTCTCGGTCGTGGTCCTGGACCGGGACCGGCACCATGACCTGATCGCCGACCTGCGCGCTTCGGGTGCCAAGGTCATGTTGATCACCGACGGCGACGTGGCCCCGGCCATCGCGGCCTCCCGGGAGGAGAGCGCGGTCGACCTCCTGTACGGGATCGGGGGGACCCCGGAGGGCGTGATCTCGGCGGCGGCCCTGAAGTGCTTGGGGGGCGCGATGCAGGGACGCCTGTGGCCCCGCAACGACGAGGAGCGACAGAAGCTGATCGACGACGGCTACGACCTCGGGCGGGTCCTCACCACAGACGACCTGGTTGCCGGCCAGGACGTGTTCGTGGCTGCCACCGGCGTCACGACGGGGGCGCTGCTGAAGGGGGTCCGCTACCTCGAGGGGGGAGCCGTGACCGACTCCCTGGTGATGCGGTCGCGATCGGGCACGGTACGCAGGATCGAGGCGAAGCACGCCTTCGAGAAGCTGATGAAGTTCTCGAACATCGAGTACCGCTGAGGCGCTACTTCGGGGCGGGTTCGGCGGGCAGGCGGTAGACGCCTCTCCGGGTTCGGCGGGCAGGCGGTAGACGCCTCTCGACTCCTTGGCCACCAGGCCTTCCCGGGCCGCACGGGCCAGCGCGGCGAGCAGGTGCTTCCTGATGTCCCGCTGGGTGAACGGATCGAGGTAGCCGCGCTTCAGTGCGAGGTCCTGGATCACGGTCCAGTGAAGGGGCGTCCGCTCCTCGCGGAGAATCGTGAGCGCGGCCTCCAGATACTCCACGGCGGCCGCCGTCAGAGGCGGTGGGCCTCCGGGATGATCGCCTGGCCTATCAGCTCCACCATCGACCAGTCGAACACGGCGAAGGGCAGCGACGCGGCGGCCACGATGATCTCTTCCACCCCCAGCTCGGCGAACCGCGCCATCCGCTTCAGGCAGTCCTCTGGCGTGCCGGTCAGCGTGTCCCGCGCGTACTCCTCGAGCCTCACCTCGTCCAGCGACCCTCCGGGGGCCCATCGCTGGAGCGCCCGGTACCGTTCGGTCAGGTCCCGTTCGTCCCTGCCCACCAGCGTGGACAGCCCGACCGACCGCCGAACGTCTTCAGGCTCCCGCCCCACGGCCCGGCAGATCCCCTCCAGTGCCCGGATCCGTTGGGCGTAGGCCTCTGGCGTGATCCGCCACACCACGTTCCAGCCCGCCGCGTGGCGGACCACCAGGCGCAGCAGCCGCTCGCCGCCCTTGCCCCCCACCCAGATGGGCGGGCCTCCATCCTGAACGGGCCTGGGGTGGTTGTATGCCCCCGCCAGGTGGACGTACGTGCCCTCCAGGTCGACCGGGCCCTCGCCGAACAGGGCGGCCACCGCCCGAACCGTCTCCTCGAGCATCGAGAATCGATCCCCCGTCGACCCGAACGAGTACCCGAAGGCTTCGAACTCCCGCTCGTACCACCCCGCGCCGAGCCCGAGGTCGAACCGCCCGCCGCTCAGCAGGTCGATGGCGGTGGCCATCTTCGCCACGATCCCGGGATGCCGGAACGGCGCGCACGCCACCAGCGTCCCGAGCCGGACCCTTTCCGTCGTCACGGCCAGGCCGGCCAGCGCGGTGAAGGGCTCGACCGATCCGAGCGGCGTGGCCGGGCCTCCGTACCTCGCGAGGTCGAGGAAGAAGTGGTCCGAGATCCAGATCGAATCGAACCCCAGAGCCTCCGCCTTGCGCGCCGCGTCGACCACCCCCGGCCAGGTAACCTCCTGGGCGTCCGGGAACGAGAAGTCGTAGTGAGGCAAGGCCAGCCCGACCCGCATCTCCGGTCAATCCTACCGGGCGGGAGACGACCCTCCCGAGGTGGAGGTCAAAGCCCGCCCCAGGGACAGATCGGGGTGGATCTCGTCGATCTGGCGTTGGAGTCGATCGATGTTCCGTCGGCTGGGCGCCATCCGAGTCAACGCGAGCAATGACAACGCCAGGGCGACCGGATACATCCAGATGTGCCCGGTGATCCAGACGCCTACGAATCCCCAGAGGGCGATCGACACCGA
>WNGE01005448.1_pt1 | contig 27833 bp, 17 predicted proteins | sample 5400651 | NCBI WGS metagenome assembly WNGE01 (sample SAMN13153370, study PRJNA577476) | soil metagenome | isolation source: 60 cm soil or saprolite under grassland replicate 2 | place: USA:California | collected 2016-06-15 | reverse complement strand
ACCTCCGCCGTCAGTATTGGGGAATGGGCCTGGCCGAGGAGGCGGGACGCGCAGTGGTGAACTTTGCCTTCGAGAACCTAGGTGCGAAGGCTCTGTTCGCCGGACATCATCCAGAGAACGCCGCCTCAAAACGAGTTCTTGAGAAGCTCGGTTTCCGCTTCACACACGAAGAACTCTATCCGCCAACAGGGCTGATGAATCCATCGTACTTGCTCACGCGCAAGGTTTGAACCGGGTTATTCTTGTACGCCGACCTTTTGAGCAGAGCATCATTTCTCTTTAATCACCAATTGGCCATTCTCAACCCGCAAATCGGCGACGAAGTCCGGCAGCTTCAGGCGATCTTTCTGTTCCTCCATTTTCTTCTGTAGCTGATCATTCACCAGCGAAACTGGAACATTGAGATCGCCAACTTTGAATTCCGTAGGATCGAAGGTGACGTATCCACTCTTCGCTCCCAGGCGGCCGCCAACTGTGACGTACACTTGTTTGCCGGCCAGCTCGGTGGAGAATTGGCCGCGAGCAACATCTCCTTCAAAACTGACCTGGTAATCGCCGATCTTCGGCTGCTCTGCGGATTGATCGGCGTTTTTAGAGGTGGGTCCGACTGCAGGCGCTGGAATTGACGCGGCCTGCGACATCGCGGCACTCACTTCATCAGACGTGAGATGCACTTCGGCCGCTTCGCCGTGCTGCTTCGCCTCTTCTAGTTGCTGCATCTTGCTTTGATAAGACTCGACGTTAGCCGCAATTGTGTGAGAATCCTGAGGCTTGGACACCGGATCGGGCGTTTTGAAAAGCAGGAAAATAGAGACGACCAAGCCCGCTAAAATCACCCAGCGCGCAATGCGATAGATCCTCACGGCTCAACTCCTTGCCCAAGCTTACGAACCATGGCTTCCAACCGCAAGGTTACCGCAGTAAGGCAAAAAGGCCTCCAAACTTTCGGCTTTGCGGGCGACGCTAGCGAGTCAGTCCGGAGGCCGGGGAGAACTGAAAACGGAGGTTCTCCTTCACTAAAACACTTCTGAAACCTTGGGACCGGTAAAGAGTCGGTAAAATTGCGTAAAGTAATGTAAATCGCAAGTCGCTTCACTTTCGGGGCTCAGAACCTTTACAAGACTTTGCACGTCTTGACTGACATTTTACGTAAGTCCAGCAACTCCGCATTTCTTCCTTTGCATCTCCCCTGATACCGCAGTCTGCGGTCATTCCTCTCAGGAGAAAATCATTGACCGGTCACTTGAAGCCGATCTTGTGGTGTCTGCTTGGTGTAGTCGTTTTTGCCGATGGATGCAGTCAAGGATCCAAGACGCGATTTCGATTAATGAATGCGGTTGTCGACGAATCCGATCTCAGCATTGTGGAAGACGGCAACAATGTTTCCAATAACCTGGCATATGCAACGAGCACCGGCTATTTGTCTGCACACGCTGGCTCACACCAGATTCAGATCGAACCGTCAGGAACCTCCAACGTGTTCCTGACTCAGACTGTCAACTTCAGCTCCGGAACCGATACTACGATTCTGGCCTTCAATTTTTCTTCAAGCCCCGAGTCACTCGTGCTCGTGGATGATAATTCGGCACCGCCATCGGGCGACGCAAAGCTGCGGCTCGTCAATGTGGCTCCTAGCTTGGGTCCTACGGATGTCTACGTTGTCGCTCCCGGAACCGACATCAATACAGTTTCACCGACTATAACTGACCTGGCATTTGGAGCGTCGTCGTCATACCAGAACCTGACGGCGGGCAGTTACGAGATCATCTATGCTTTCGCCGGCCAAAAATCGATTGCCATTGACAGCGGCTCGCTTTCGTTCTCTTCAGGGCAGATTCGTAGCTTCGTCGGTCTAAACGGACAATCTGGCGGTTTCACCGACGCATTGCTCCCGGATGTAAATTGAAATCAGAAGCATCCGGTCCAAGGCGTTGCGGGGAGAGTCTAATCAATCCAGTCGAATGACCGGGCCACCGCTTTTTTCCAGAGCCGATACATCTCGCGTCTGGCCTTGTCATCCAGATTCGGTGTCCAGGTATGAGCGGCGGTCCATTTTTTGCAGAGGTCCTCCGTATTCTTGAAAAATCCTACAGCCAGACCGGCAGCGTAAGCTGCCCCGAGCGACGTAGTTTCATTGATCGAAGATTTCACCACCGGCCGGTTGAGGATATCGGCCTGAAACTGCATGAGCAGATCGTTCTCCACCATGCCTCCATCAACTCGGAGCACCTCAAGGCTCGCGCCACAGTCTTTCTCCATTGCCTCGACGACCTCGCGCGTCTGAAACGCAGTTGCCTCCAGAACTGCTCGCGCGAGATGGCCCTTGTTCGCATATCGCGTCAATCCGGTAATCACGCCCCGCGCATTATGCTTCCAGTACGGAGCGTACAGCCCCGAAAATGCGGGCACAAAATACACACCGCCGTTGTCCTCGACGGACCGCGCAAGTGTTTCGATTTCAGAGCTCGTGCCGATCAAGCCGAGGTTGTCGCGCAGCCATTGCACCAGCGCGCCCGTGATCGCAATGCTGCCCTCCAGTGCGTAATGTGCCGGCTTGCCGCCAAACCTGAAGGCAACCGTCGTGAGCAGACCACATTTGGATTGAACGGGCCTCTCGCCAGTGTTCATCAAGAGAAAGCATCCAGTGCCATAAGTATTCTTTGCTTCACCGGGACGAAAGCAGGCTTGCCCGACGAGCGCAGCTTGCTGATCGCCCAGAATGCCCGCGATGGGAACTCCGCAAAGCGGCCCTTCTTTCACCTCGCCATAAACTTCGCTGCTCGAACAAATCTTTGGGAGCATCGCTTCCGGGATGCCGAAGGCGTCCAAAAGCTCCTTATCCCAGGCAAGCGTCTCCAGATTCATGAGTTGCGTGCGGCTGGCGTTGGTGACGTCAGTGACGTGAATTCCGCCGTGCGGGCCGCCGGTAAGATGCCACACAAGAAAGGTGTCGATATTTCCAAACAACAGATCGCCCGCTTCCGCCTGCTCACGTGATCCGGACACATGATCGAGTATCCAGCGAATTTTCAGGCTGCTGAAGTAAGTGCTGAGCGGCAGCCCGGTTTTTGCGCGAAAACGATCTTGTCCTCCCTGGCGAGCTAACTCAGAGACATAATCGGACGTGCGCGTGTCCTGCCACACGATGGCGTTGGTGACCAATTTGCCGGTTTTGCGGTTCCAAACGACGGTAGTTTCGCGCTGATTAGTAATTCCGATGGCAGCGAAATCGGGAACGGTTAACCCACGCGCGGCAGTCGTCTCTTGCATTACGTCGCGTGCGGCGCGCCAAATTTCCTCGGGATCGTGCTCCACCCATCCCGGCTGAGGATAGATTTGCTGGTGTTCTTTCTGTGCGCAGCAGACAATCCGCCCATTGCTATCGAACACGATGAACCGGGTGCTTGTCGTGCCCTGATCAAGAACGCCTGTGTGGTGGGCCATCGAGGCCTAATAGTAACCGATCGCCCCAAACAGCCCGCTCCATGCGGGATGTGCAAAACTTTGCGATCTTGACAGTCTTTGTCTTGGAGCGCAAGAATGCTGGCCAGGTTTTTAGCTCGACCTCTCACCCAGCAGCGGGTATTTGTGATCAGAGAGCGGGCCTCTCTTCCAGGAGCGGATGACGCGCACAACGATCAGCACTTAATTATTTGCTGAATCTTGGACCCAGGATTTGATACGAGAATTCTCGGCACAAAACTTGATGAGGTGTTCAAAATGAAAATTCGACCAGCACTGTGGTTGTGTCTAGCATCCCTCACGCTTGCGGTTACATCAGGAATGGCCCAGGAAGTATCCATTTCGCAAAAACCCAAACTTAAAGGATTCACCATCGTTCGCCCAGCCCGGGACGCGAACGGCAATTTACGTAGTCCGGCGGACGCGAGCGCGAATAGCGCGCTCGCTACATTCAATTACACGACCGTCTCCAGCCGCGACGGCAACACTTACTCCGGGGTAATGGTAGGACAGGATCCATTTTCCTCTGGACCATTTACTACCACCACAGTAGACACTCCAATCATTCCCTTGATCATTACTACGAAATCCGTCGCCTTCAAAGTCAGCAAGGGAGGAATTCTCTCCAGGATCAAGGGATTCACGACCTTCGATCCCACAGTGGCTGACAACGCCTGCCTCAGCTCCCCCAATAACGTCCCCCTCGCCCTCGCTGTGCAGTCGCCGATATTCCAAGCCACAGACTTTAGTTTCGGTCCAACGTCAGTGGGCACGACGCAGTATATAGACGCTTTCCAGCGGGGCAACTTCTCTCTGCAGGGCACGGATTACCATACGGTGCTCAACCCGCACGTGCTCCCTCCCGTTCACCTTGTATTCCCGGCAAACGAGGCTCTTGCCATTCCGTCGGGTCTTTTCGGCTCCTGCGGACCGCTGGGAATTGTCAACATCAACACCATATTCCCTGTTTTGCTCAAGCTGCTGGCCGCAGAGGGAGTCAACACTTCGCAGTTCCCAGTATTTTTGATGTACAACGTGGTGATGTCGATCGGTGTACCAAACAATCTGAACAAGTGCTGCGTACTTGGGTTCCATGACGCTATCGGTTCTCCTATCCAGACCTTCTCACCAATTGACTTTGATACCACAGGTCTTTTCGGTCCCGCTATTCGTGACACTTCGATCGCGGCTCACGAAGTAGGCGAATGGATGGACGACCCGTTTGGCAACAATCCGACGCCGTTGTGGGGGCACGTCGGCCAAGTGGGCGGATGCCAAGGCAACTTGGAGGTCGGTGATCCGCTGACCGGTACGAATGTTCCCACGGTCACGAGCTCGGTCAACGGATTTGACTACCACCTGCAGGAGTTGGCGTTCTTCTCCTGGTTCTACGGTGCGCCTTCGATTGCCGTGAACGGCTGGTTTTCCAACAACAACACATTCACACACGACGCAGGTCCCGTCTGTACTAAGAAGTGATGCTAAGTTTGGCTGAAGCCAGCGCATTTACAGCGCTGGCTTTTTTTGTGGCTAGTGTTTCGCCGAGAACTGGAACGCAATATAGAAGAGTTGCACAATGGTTATGGCGACTATGACGTAGGTTGTTAGTTCCATCCTGCGACCGGATTCCTTCACCGCCTTGACGATCGCGGCCATGTCGTTGGTGGTTTGGACCAGTTTGTCGGTCAGTCCATCCAAGTGTTCAGCAGCACTTTTCAATTTATCCAAAATACGCGAGGTGTCCACGAGTGCGGCCGCCATTTTCTCGCCGTTGCGAACATCGAGTTCGGTTTTGCAGGCGGACCACCATGGACTTCCAGGCGGATTGTCATACATGCGCTCGCGAATTTCTTCTACCGAGCGGGTACGCAGAAGTTGCACCAGCGCCTGCACTGTATCGCTGGGTTTCGGTTCCTCAGCAGCAGCCATAATTATTTGAAAGCCAATCTATTTGGAGAGCTTTCCAATATAAACCGCAAATGGCTCCAGCGAGACTTCCGAAAGTGCTGCTTCTTTCGGGTTACCGCGCAACGTCGTAAGCAGCGTAGTGGCTTTACCAGAAGCGAAGCCCTGTCCTGCCAAATCGAAACTGACCTTTTGCTCACTTCCGGACATATTCAAAACCACCAGCACAGCTTCGTCTTTATAGCGGCGCAGATACGAGAGCACGTTCTGGTCGCTTTCGTTTAGTGGGACGTATTGCCCATCGCGCAAAGCCACGTTCTCATGCCGTAGTGCGAGCACGCGCCTGTAGAACTGGAGGATCGAATCAGGATCCTTCAATTCGCCGGCGACATTGTGCGTTTTGTAGCTGGGCGGAACCGGCAGCCACGGGGCGGTTTGGCTGAAGCCTGCATTGGTGCTGTCATTCCACTGCATGGGAGTGCGCTCGCCGTCGCGGCCCTTCTCCTTGGGCCAACCGATTTTGCCGATCGGGTCCTTTACATCTTCCTTGCGTTTGGGATCGTTGTTCTCCATCCCGATCTCTTCGCCGTAGTACATGATCGGCGTGCCGCGCAACGTCAGATAAAGTCCTGCCATCACCTTCGCGATCTGATCATTGTGCTGGCCGTCGCCATAACGGTTGTAGGCGCGAACGATGTCGTGATTGCTCAGCACGTAAACTGGCCAGCCGGCGGCATCCACCCCCGCAATCTGCTTGCGAAACTCGGCCGGTGAAAGCTTGTCGACGCGCGCGAACAGAAAATCCATCGGCATTTGCAACTCGTTACTATGGTCGCCGTAGTAGCGCTTGAGTTCGTCAATATCTTTGGTCCAGGTTTCGCCGATCAGCACTGCGCTGTGCTCGTCGGCAACTTTTCGCAAATCGCGGAGAACGTCGTGCAGTTCTGGCAATTTGGTGTTGTACTTGTCCTGCATGTTGGGATCGCCGTATTTGTTCGTGCCCGGCAGAATTGGGTTGTCGCGCAGGTCGGGATCCTCGAACAGCGTATCAACGGCATCAAGACGGAATCCTGAAACGCCCCGCTGATACCACCAACGAGTCACGTCGAACATAGCTTTCTCAACTGCGGGATTTCGCCAGTTGAGATCGGGCTGCTCAGGGTAAAAGTAGTGGTAATACCACTGACCGGTCTTGGGGTCGAACTTCCACGCGGAATGGCCGAATGTGGACAGCCAGTTGTTGGGCGGCTGGCCGGGGCCTTTGCCATCCCGCCACACGTACCAGTTCCGATGCGCCGAGGTCTTCGATGATTCTGAATCAATGAACCACTTGTGCTTGTCGGACGTGTGATTCATCACAAAATCCATGATGATGTAGATTCCACGCTTCTTCGCTTCGCTGGCTAGCCGATCGAAATCCTTTAATGTCCCGTACATTGGATCGATATTCTCGTAGTCGGAAACATCGTAGCCAAAGTCCACTTGCGGCGAGGGATAGCATGGGGTAATCCAGATGGCATCGACTCCCAAGTCTCTTAAGTAATCCAGCTTCGACGTAATGCCGTTGAGATCGCCAATGCCGTTGTTGTTGCTGTCGGCAAAACTTCGCGGATAAATCTCATAGAAGACGGCGTGCTGCCACCATTGATGGTCTTCGGCATCGAGTGGCTGAGTTTGGGCGAACATCCCGCCGAAACATCCCAAAATCACAATCAGGCATTTCAAAACTCTTGTGAGCATAATTGCTCCTCCTGAGCTGCATTTAGGCTGTCTTATTCTTGTTGTGCAGCGGTGCTCCTGCGACTTCCAGAAAAATGAATCATGATTTTCTCATGGGGGTAGCGTTCCCCCGCATTCTCATCGAAATGAATGCGCAATTTCTTCTCGCCGCCACTCGTTTTCACTAATTCAGCGCCTTCCACAGAAACGATCTGCTCAGGATTCCATAGATCCAGTTCATACTGCCCGCCTGCGGCGCCAGACACATCCAGCGTAAGCGCGTCGTGCGACGAATTCCAGGATTCCGAGACGACTCGCAAGCCCCTGCTGCGAGCACCCAATGCCGGCAGCGTCGAGTTGAAGCTCAGCCCAAAATCATTTTTTAGACGAATGCGCAACACATTCGTTCCGCCATAAGCGGCAAAGCGCACAGTCACGTGCTGGTCTGCGGCATTCTTTTCCAGGTGAAACGGTACGGAGCGGCCATTCAGTTCTGCTCCGGCCACTTGCGCGCGCGGACTTAACGCGGGGGAGAATTCAATGGCGCAATCTCCAGCGCCGCTCCGGCTTGTTTCGAGCGTGATGTCTTCAGCCGTCTTGTGATAGCGAAACATTAGCGTAACCGTCCCGACGCGGACATTGTCGATCGCGAAGGAGCTCCAATCCGTGGGGACATGTGGCGCAAACGTAAGTCGGCGATCGGCCGCATCGACTTCAAGTCCGAAGAGCCCGCGCAGCAGCGGGCTGATCACCATCGCCGCGGACCAAATCTGGTGCGGCGAACTGGTCGCAAGCGGCTGGTAATAGTCGCCGGAGAGAACTTCGGTGACGTGCCCCAAAGATCCGTCGAGCTCCATAAGGGCATTGGCACGCAGGTTAGAGTACGCGGGCAGCGCGCGATGATAGCTGTATTCGCCCACCGACGCCCATCCAGTAAACAGCGGCCAAACCGAGCCGAAGTGATACCCGCCGGCGCTGTATTTCGGGGACGTTGAGGAAATAATTCTCATGCCCCAGTCGGTTTCGTGATCGTGAGTTGCAAGCTGAGTAATTGTGGCGCCGGCCTTGTCATCATCGAGCAAGTGAAACCACATCGGCACCATGGCCAGCACGCTCGGCTCATCGACTTTTTGACTGTTCTGATCGAGCGCAAACACGAAACGGCGTGTAGCATCGGACCAGAAAAGCTGATTGACCATCGCCTTGTGCTGAGCAAATTCCGCCGCGAGTTGCTTGCTGACATCTTCCTTGCCAAGCAGGCGAGCGAGATTTGAAAGCGCTTGCAGCGCCTCCGCGCCTAAGCCGCTTTGGTAAAGCTCAGTCTTCACCGGCAGCAGCGGCCCGCCTTCCACCCAGCCATGGCCAAACCCGAAATTTTGGGGCAGCCCTTGAGAATCATAAGTCGAGCGCAGAAATTGATACGCGTTCCATAAGCTCTCCCATTTCTGCCGGGCAAAGTCGGCATCGCCACTTTCCGCCACGTACTCGTTCATCGCAATGATGTACAGCGGCGTTGCATCCGCCGATGCGTAGGCATATGGGTACGCTTTGAACCAATCCACAAAGCTGGCGCCCTGTGAAATTTCGTGCGGAATCTTGCCATCCGAGCGCTGATATTTGGAGATAAACTCCAACGCGATGCGCGTGCTGGCGAAATCGCCTTCCGCATCCAACGCCAAAGACGTCCAGAGTGAATCGCGGCCAAAGAACCAAGCAAATCCGGGCCGCTGGCTTTCGCCTGAAGTGCGGTAGCCGGCAATCAATCCGGTCCCCAGAAATGGATTCGTAACCACCCCTTGCAGAACGCTGATGCGCGACCAGTCGTAAGCTTGCTGCAACTGCGAATCGGGCAAGTCCAGGCGGACGGTGTGCGCCAGGTACGAGCGGTAGTGATCAGCCGCCTCCTGCTCTTTCACTGCGAAACTGCTCAGCAGGCGCTGATAGGTGTTCTCCGCTTCCGCGCGCCCGTTCATGGATGCGGCTATTACGATCAGCCTGCTGTCTTTACCTTTGCTGATTACACCCAGGTCGATCGAGTTTTCATGCGACTCTGAATAATTCGTTGCGTATTCCTGTTGAACTTCACCGGCGGTCGGAGATCCGACGACTGCCGCAAATTTCTTCTGCTCTTCACCAAAATAAAAGGCGTGCAGAGTCTTATCCCAGTTCAGATAGGTCCCGCCCAGCCCGGCTGGCCACTCCAACTGAAAGTCGCGCTGGAACACAGCTTCTACATCCAGAGGCTGTTCGGTTTCAGTATCGAGCTTAATGTACGCGCCTGACTCATTGATCGGGATGAGGAAAGTTTCCGCGACAGAAAACGTATCGGCTGCATAGTAGATGGTGCACGACTCCGGGCGCACCGTGACCGTGCGAACCAGAGCTTCAGCAGGAATCACACGTCCGTCCACATGAAAGCGAAGACGAAAATTGCGGAAGATTTTCAGCGGGTATACCCAGGCCTCGAAGTTTCCAGCTTCATTGCCAAAAAACCCGGCACGTGTGCCCACAGCAGATAAGAATTCCCACGGACGCGCCGTGCGGGTGAGTTCAAGAGAATTTGATTTCTGGTCGGCGCCGATCGGAGCGGCCGCAAGAAAAAGGATGAGAAGGAGAACGGCCGCGTTACGATGGCGATTGCCTGATCCGAAGTCCATTCGTGGGCACGATCAATTTAAGTTTGTCCGCTGGTGCACGTGGCATTCGACGCTTGCAAAGTGAGCATGCTTCTCACTATAAAGTAGGGGCGAATTCTAGCACGAGCCAAACCCGGGAAGGTACCAGCTCTTTGTTCTCCTCACGCCGTGCGTTTCTCCAATCGCTGAGTCGTTCGGCGCTCGTGCTATCGCTGGAGAACGTCCTCGCGCTGGCCCGCCCTACCCGGCTGCACGCGTCACTGCAAGCGTCGGCCACGCCCAAAACCGCCGATCTCGGCGTAAGTTTTATCAATGTCGCCCGCGAGTCTGGGCTGAATGCCAAAACAATCTACGGCGGCGAGCACAAGAACAAATATCTGCTTGAGACCACTGGCTGCGGCGTTGCTTTTTATGATTACGACAACGACGGCTGGCTCGACATTTTCCTGGTGAACGGAACGCGCCTGGAAGGTTTCCCCAAGGGCCAGGAGCCAACGTCCCATCTCTTCAAAAATAATCGAGACGGCACATTCACCGACGTTACTCTGAAGGCTGGCATAGCCCACTCCGGCTGGGGACAAGGGGTCTGCATTGGCGATTACGACAATGACGGCTTCGAGGACCTCTTTGTCAGCTACTTTGGCAAGAACGTTCTTTATCACAACAATGGTGATGGCACGTTCACGGATGTAACTGATAAAGCGGGCGTGGGCGGGAACGGCAAGCGCTGGAACACCGGCTGCGCGTTTGTCGACTACGATCGCGACGGCAAACTCGATCTCTTCGTCGCCAACTATATCGATCTCGATCTGGCTACTGCTCCGGTTCCGGAGTCTGGACCGTGTCTTTATAAAAGTGTAATGGTCGCCTGTGGGCCGCCGGGTCTGAACGGCGGCAAGAACATCCTCTTTCATAACAATGGCGATGGCACGTTTACGGACGTTTCAGAACCGTCCGGAATTCTGCAAGCAAACGGCACTTTCGGCCTGGGCGTGTTGACCGCTGATTTTGACAACGACGGCTGGCCGGACATTTATGTTGCGAATGACTCAACTGCGAGTGCGCTCTATCAGAACAAGAAAAATGGCAAATTTGTGGACATCGCGCTGGAAGCCGGATGCGCCCTCAGTCCCGATGGCAAGCCGCAGGCAGGTATGGGAGTCTCAGCCGCCGACTACGATATGGACGGCAATCTCGATATCGTTAAAACTAATTTCGCGGGCGACACGCCTTCGCTTTATCACAACCTCGGCGGCGCGAATTTTGAAGATACAACTTTTACCGCCGGCCTCGGCGCGCACACGCAATACCTTGGCTGGGGCTGCGGATTTTTTGATATGGACAACGATGGCTGGCCAGACATCTTGATCTGTAACGGGCATGTATATCCAGAAGTCGAGCAGCTCAAAACCGAAGCCGGATATCCGCAGCGCAAGCTGCTCTATCGAAACTTGCGAAACGGCCGCTTCGAGGATGTCTCGATGCAAGGCGGAGCGGGCATCTCCGAGCCGATCGCTTCCCGTGGCTGCGCTTTCGGAGATTTTGACAACGACGGCGACGTCGATATGGTCGTCAACCCTGTAAACGATTATCCGCAGCTTTTGCGTTGCGATTCGCGCACTGGTAACAATTGGATCAAAGTCCGCACGATTGGCATGAAATCTAATCGCAGCGGCATTGGCGCGCGCCTGCGGTGCGTTACTCAGGCACCTGGAGAGACGAAGGCACATTCGCAGGTTGACGAAGTCCGCAGCGGTGGCAGCTATTTCTCACAGAATGACCTTCGGGTTCACTTCGGGATCGGCAAGGCGACGCAAGTGGATCTGCTCGAAATCCGCTGGCCCAGTGGACAGGTAGACACGCTAAAAGACGTCAAACCAAATCAATTGGTCTTTGTGAAAGAGGGGCAAGGTATCGTCCGCGCGATGCAGTTCTCTTATTGACAGAGAAAGAAGTCTTAACCGCAAAGTTCACCAAGGATGCGCAAAGCACGCGAGGGGAATCTCATGATCCTTAGCGATCTTTGCGAATCCTCAGCGAACTCTGCGGTTAAAAGTTTTTTGCTGTGAACCTTTTGGAAGACGAGTGCTTCGAGTAACGCCCCCGCCCTACTGAGCCGCAGTCTTGGCCGCGTTTAGCGGAGTTCCACTGCCCTCTTTGATTGTTTGGATGGAGTCAACTTTGGGGCTCTCGAAGCGTTCCACCAGTCCGCTGGGCCAGCGAATCTGAACGAAATCAATCTTGGTTGTGCCGCCCAACCCGAAGTGAACTCGCATATCGTTATTCGAATCGTAGCTCGAACCGCTGCGGACCTCATCCACCAGCGTTCTAGGACCCGCTTTCAAGGTGATCCGTGCTCCGATGCCGTCGCGATTGGACTTTGTCCCAATTGTGCGAATGCCGATCCAATGATTGGGCGTGCGCACCTGGTTCACCAACAAGCTCGGCATCGCGTTCATATTGCTGACCACCGCTGAGACGCGTCCATCGTTCCATAAATCGCCAATCGCCAATCCTCGCGATGAAGCTGCCGTCGTGATTCCGGGTCCAGCTTCAGCAGAAATATCCGTGAACGTTCCGTTGCCGTTGTTGTGGTACAGAATGCGAGGCTCTTGATAGCTGCTGCCCAGGTGCTGGCGGTCTACTTCCGGATACACATGCCCATTGACCAGCAGCAAATCGGGCCAGCCGTCATTGTCAAAATCCATAAACATAGTGCCCCAGCCGAGATACTGTGTGTGCAGCCCAAGTCCGGCGGCATAAGTTACATCATCGAACGTGCCGTTTCCGTTGTTGCGGTAAAGCGTAGCCGTATCGTCTGAAAAATTTGTTTTGAAAATATCGAGCTTGCCGTCGCCATCAAAGTCACCAATCGTCGATCCCATGCCGGCTTGCTCGCGGCCATCTTCATTGAAAGCAGCACCGGCCGTGACCGCCACGTCTGTAAACGTCCCATCGCGATTGTTGTGATAAAGAATGCTCGGCGTGCTGTCGCACGCGATGTAGATGTCCGGCCAGCCGTCGTCATCAAAATCGAACGTCGAAACGCTGAATGCGTAGTGTCCTGAGGTTTGGTCGATGTGCGCTTTCGCACTGACATTTTCAAATTTTTCCCCACCCACATTGTGATAAAGAATGTTCTTCGCGCCCGGCAAGCCGCGCGGACCGCACATCACCGGAACGCCCTTCCACACGCAGGAGGCTCTCTCGCCGGGAGCGGGCGTGGTGGAAAGGTCCAGGTCTACATAATTCGCGACTACCAGATCGAGCAACCCGTCGCGATCGTAATCAACGAAGGCGCATCCCGTGCCCCAGGCTTTGCCTGATCCCGCCACGCCCGATTTCTCGCCGACTTCAGTGAAAACGCCGTCTTGATTGTGATAAAGACGATTCTTGCCATAGTAGGTGACGTAGAGGTCCTCCCATCCGTCATTGTCGTAGTCGCCCATGCATACCCCTTGCCCCCATCCGCTTGCCGCGAGTCCAGCCTTCACCGTCACATCGGTAAAAGTTCCATCGTGATTATTTCGGTACAGATGATTGGTCGGGGCCTTTCCCCCGGGAAATCCTTCGAGGGTCGTGCCATTCACCAGAAAAATATCCGGCCAGCCATCATTGTCATAATCGAAGATTGCCGCACCCGTTCCGGTAGTCTCGATGATGTATTTCTTCGTGTCCTTCCCTCCGAAGACGTTCAGTGAGGTTAGCCCGGCTTTTTGGGTAATGTCTGTGAAATACGCGATGGGCTGAGAGGGCTTGCTGTTTTGCCCGACGGCGCCACCCGCAAGCAAGAGAGAAGTTGCGAGCAGATAAGCGAGCCATTTTCGGAACTCCCGCACTCCCGCTCTCGCCCGCACATTACCTGTGTGCTGGACAATCACACGTGCGAGCGCCACGGAACCCCCAGGCTCATAACTCTTCGCATACTATGGCCCTGTTTCCGGCCGGTCAAGACGGGTTCAACTCCGCACGTGAAACTAGTACTATTGGACAAGCCCCGATACAGAGCCGCATCTGCGCGTTTTCACTGTGATCTCTACGTTCTCTCGTTCCAAATTCGCAATCACCGTAATGATTGCGCTCACTTCGTTCGCTGCCGCGCAGAAGCCCTCCGGAACACAGGTTGAATCAATTTACCAGCGCGGAATGGCGGCGCTGCAGAAGGGAAATCTTCCCGCCGCGCGTACGGCTTTCGAAAAAGTGGTGAAGCTTGCACCCAAGAGTCCGGAACCTCACAACTCCCTGGGCTGGGTGCTTCTAAATCAAGGGCAACTCGAGCCAGCAATCGCACAGTTCCGCACCGCCCTACGCTTGAAACCCAATTTCCCGCAGGCGCGCATCAATCTTGCCAATGCACTTGCGCAGAATGGCAAGTTGGAAGATGCCGAAGCGCAAGCGCGCGAGGCTGTGCGAATTGCTCCAAACGATTCGGAAGCACACCGTACCCTCGGACGTATCTTGAGCTTGCACGCCAGCTTGCACGCGGACCGCCCTCCTGCAAAGCGCCGTGCAATTGGACGCAAACAATCCACAGTCTCATTATTATCTGGCGCGAGTGCTGGAAGAAACCAATCAGCGCGATCAGGCGATTACTCAATTGCAGGCGACGGTTAAGCTTCAACCCGATTTTGCCGATGCCCAAAATCAACTGGGCCTCTTGTTGCAGCGCGCCGGGGATGCTGACGGTGCGGTTGCCGCCTTTCGCCAGGTTCTCCGGCTACAGCCCGACAATGCCGACGCCCACAACAATCTCGGACTCGCTCTGATTCAAACCGGCGATGCCACCGGTTCAATCCCCGAATTCGAAACCGCTCTCCGTTTGCACCCCGATGACAGCGGCTATCGCATGAACCTTGGAACCGCGTACCTGCAAAAAGCCGACTTCGATTCCGCTATCCAGCAGTTTCAGAGCGCGCTGAGAACTGACCCGCAAAATGCCACGGTGCATTACGACCTCGGCCTGGCACTCAAACTCAAAGACCAGCTTCCCGAAGCCCTGGCCGAATTCCGAAAAGCTGCGGAACTCGATCCCGCACAGGCCGATGTTCATTACACTCTCGGCGTGACCCTCTGGCAGCAAGGTAATTTCGACAGCGCGGTTCAGGAGCTTCGGCTTGCCATCCAAAACCGGCCCGACTACGCCGAGGCCTATTACACACTCGGTACGGTCCTAAAACAGCAGAAGAAATTACAAGACGCTGCCAGCGCTCTGCGCGAAGCCATTCGCCTGCAGCCGGATTTCGCCGGCGCCCATACAACTCTCGCCGCGGTGCTCCGTCAACTCGGGGACAATGCCGGAGCAACCGAACAAAGCCGTCTGGGAGCTGAACTCAGCAGGGAAAAGAACAGTCTTCAGGCAGCGACATTTAACACCAATTCAGGGAAAAGACTGCTAACCGCGGGAGACCTCGACGGCGCCATCTCCCAATTCCGTTCTGCGATCAAGCTTGCGCCAGATTATGCTCCTGCGCACCTTCACCTGGCCGAGGCGCTACAAAGAAAGGGCGAAAAAGAAGAGGCAAGGCAGGAATTCCAACGAGCCGCCCATCTTGATCCCCGTCTCCAGACAAGCACACCGTAGCATTTCATGAACCGCTGCGTAGCGCCACGATGCTGGATTCCACCGGAACTCCCCTCGTCACCTTCACTCGCAGCACAGCCTCGAACGGCTTCATCTCTCCTGTCTGTGAAACATTCAGACGGCCTAACAAGTCTTTCAAAGAATTCTCGCTGCATACAAATTCGACGGCTGCCTGGGTCCCAAGAGTCGTGGTTCCGGCAAGAATCATCACCCACTGGCTGGGATTAAATCCGCGCACCAGTGCGATAACGGAATAATCTTCCGTTAGCGGGGTGTTTGATCGGCTGCCGAGGAAATATTTGTCCTCTTCTGCCTGGGGATGCAAGTTCACCACGGCCAAGTCGCCTTTGCGCGGACCCGAATCGAGTCGCTGAAAAGCAAATTGATGCGTGCCCGGAATATCACGTAGCGTCAAATTTTCCGCCGGTGAGCCGACAAAGATCAAATCGTTATTTTTAGCGTCATCTAGAGAAAACAAGCTTCCGCGCTTGACCCGAATCTGCCGATGCAGCGAGCCGAATACCCGATCAAGATCATGTACCGCCAGCACCTCTCCCACCCCGGTGTAGTGATCGAGAATCAAGTCACGCGAGTCGCGCGCCGCATCGAAATAGCGCATTCCCGTTTCAGGGCGTCCAACGAACGCCCCATTGCTAAAGATCACCCAAGGCTCCTCCGGGCTGGAGAGAAATCCGCCCCAGAACGTTCGAAACACCGCCGGGGACGTCTCAACGTACCCCGCGGCTCCCACCTCAGGTTTGGTTCGCGTTTCAATGAGGGCAATGATAACCGTCAGTGCGACCACCAGCAGAACCGAGAGCGCAATTGTGGCCCTTCGCACTTTCGGTTGCGCCTCAGGCGCCATTTCTGGACGGAACTCCCGCGCCGGGGCATGCGCACGTTGATGAAATGAGAGAACGTAAGTCCCCTTAGGTAGCTCCACAACAAGAGGATCATCCGCGCCTTCTGAGCTGTAGTACTCCGCCAGCTTCATGCGCAGCCGGCCCGCCTGCACGCGGATAGTCGAATCCGACTGCGGATCGAAGTCCGCCGGCCTGCCGAAAACTTCGGTAGCGATCTGATATTCCTTCAGCGGTACGCCAGGATGATGGAGGGCATGCTCGGCCAGATAGCGAAGCAATTTGCAGAGAGATTCCGATCCGTGCAAGACGTGACTGCCAGTCAGGCGATCGATCTCAGCGAGAAGTTGCTCCCGCTCGGCTATCGAGGCGCGATGATAGCCTGTCACACTCATTTAACAAGAGGGTAACAAGCCGCGCATCTGCTTGCAAGAGCGCGCTTTGTTTCCGGTAACCGTATCAAACTTCCTGAAACTTCTAAACATGGGCAAAGGCGAGGAAATTTCACCCGCCTGTTCCGAGCTGCATTTTCGCGGCGGGAGAGCTGTGTCGCTGGCTCGCAAGGTGGAAGTGTGTGGATTTCTCGTTGAATTGACGAGCGCCAAATTCAAGGAATGCTCAGGTTCAACATTTCATAGAACTGCTTGTGCCACAATTCCAAATGCCATAGGCACAATTCTCCAATTAACAGCACTTGTGCAATAGGATCAACACTCTACATGAAAAGTGATTTGGGAAAGCGACCTGCTACTGCGGATGGGTAACTAGTAGTTTCGTATTAGGGAATCTGTGTCGGGCGTGCGCCGGAAAGCTCCTCAGAAATTCCCTAAAGACCTTCAGCAGCACTTACCATAAGCCCTCAGGCCTGACGCAAACAGAACTGCAATGCTAACGCGATGACGTGGGGAGGCATTCAATGAAACTAAGAGCTTCAGTCATTCTGACCACCTTGGCAGTATTCACGCTCGTCACTAGCATCTGGACGCTCCCAGCCTCCGGCCAAGCTGTGTTCGGCAGCATTTTCGGAACTGTTACCGACCCGTCCGGCGCGGCGGTGCCGAATGCGAAAGTCACCGTGACGTCGGCGACCAAAGCCACTAGCTACACGGCTACTACTAATGCCGACGGTAATTACAGTGTCACGCACCTTATTCCCGATACGTACAATGTTAGAGCGGAAGCGGCCGGCTTCAAGGCTTTTGAGGTGAAGAACATCCCGGTTTCTGCTGATGCGGCCGCTCGCGTAGACGGGCAATTTCAGGTAGGTGGAACTACGGAAACTGTCGAAGTGACCAGCGAAGCACCGCAATTAAAAACGGACCGCTCGGATGTCGCAATCGAGTTTAATCAGAGGTACGTAGAAGACCTCCCCGTCCTGAATCGTAATTTCACTAGCTTTGAACTTCTATCCCCGGGCACCCAGAAGTTAGTCGGCTGGAGCCACGCTGCGACCGAAAACCCACAAGGTGGCCAGCAAATTTTCGTGAACGGTCAGCACTTCAGTGGCACGGGTTTTGAATTGGACGGCACGGACAATCAGGATCCTATTCTCGGGATCATTGTCGTCAACCCGAATCTAGAGGCAATTCAAGAGACCAAGATTGCGCTGCAAAATTATGACGCGGAATTCGGCAAGGCTGTCGCCGGCCTGGTTACGGTCCAAACCAAGTCGGGCAGCAATGATTTGCATGGCAGCGGTTTCTATTTTCGCCGAACCGACGCCCTAGCCGCACGTGATCCGTTTACCCAGTTCGCGCCCGATCCGCTTACCCACCGTTTTATCCCCCCCTCTCGGTGGCAGCAGTTCGGGGGGACTCTCGGTGGGCCGATCATTAAGAATAAGCTGTTCTTTTTCGGGGACTATCAGGGCACACGGCAGAAGGTTGGCATTACGAACCCTCTGACGATCCCAACTGCTAAGGTACTGTCAACTTGTACCCAGCCCGCGGGCTTCTGCGATTTGAGCGACTACGCCGGAGTAACTGGCGGGGGGCTGATTTATGACCCCGCCACGGGACTTGCCGACGGCACTGGACGTTCTCAGTTTGGGGGCAACCTGATTCCAGTTGATCGCTTGTCCCCGCAAGCAGTCGCTATCTTGAAGGCTTTTCCACAGCCGCAAAATGGGAGCCTTACCCATAACTTCATTGCTGCGGGATCGGGTCCCTACACCCAGAACAGCTTCGACACGCGCGAGGACTGGAGTGTTAGCCCGACCCTGCAGATTTTTGGGCGGTTCAGCCTCGACTATTTCAGCTTGTCTGGAAAAGGATCGCTGCCATCGGTCAACGCGTTACCTGCGTTGAACGGTATCGGTTTCGGCCCTGGAGGCTTGGCGGGCAGCTCCACTGTTCATAACATTAGCTTGGCGACCGGTTTCACGAAAACACTCAGCCCATCGCTGCTGACGGATTTTCGGTTTGGTTATTTCAAGTACAACCCCGTTACTGCGAAGCCTGACGGCGGAACACCGATGGATACATTCGGGATACCGGGACTGAACAATTCGGCGCAAGCGGCGGCAACCGCGGGATTGGCTGCATTCTTCCTAGGCGGACAGGATTTGGGTAATAACGCCGCGCCTGCGAATGGAAACGAAGGTCAGGCGATCACGAATTTCGGTGATGGACTCAACGTAGGTCGCTGTAACTGTCCTCTCACGGAAAACGAACACCAGTATCAGTTCGTGAACAATTGGACAAAGATGCAGGGTAATCACCAGATCAAGTTTGGTGGCGATATCCGCTTTGCTCACAACCTGCGCGTGCCCAGCGATGCCAATCGTACCGGCCAGTTAAACTTCAGTCCAGAAGGTACGTCGCTTGACGGAGATGGAGGATTGGATTTGGCTACGTTTTTACTGGGCGAAGTGACCAGCTTCCAGCGTTACGTCAGCACGAGTTTGAACGCGGCAGAGAGTCAGAAACGTTTATTCTTCTACGGACAGGACACGTGGCGCGTCACCCCCAAGTTTAGTCTCAACTACGGCTTACGTTGGGAAATCTACACGCCTGAGAGCGTCAACGGGAAAGACAAGGGCGGGTTCGCGAATATAGTCGGCAATGGGACGAACGGCGGGGGCGTGGTACGGGTGGCAGGCGAGGGAGGTTTCGGCCTCAATGGCAACATCAAGAACAACCTTACGGCATTTGCGCCTCGATTGGGCATCGCATATCAAGTTAGTCCCAAGACCGTAGTCCGCCTGGGCTACGGACGTAGCTTCGACATCGGCGTGTTCGGCTCAAACTTCGGCCACACTGTGACACAAAATCTACCCGTACTGGTCAATCAATCCTTGAGTGCGAGCAACTTATTCCCGACTGCGACGGACAACCGTGTACCGGTATTCACACTGGGATGCAATCCTGCTTCCTCGGTGCCGTGCGTGCCATTCTCAGGCGGGCCGACTCTGACCCAGCCGACAGCTTACCAATTCCCGACGGCCTTCGCGAATGGTCAGTTGCCATTGGAAGGACCGGCAAACAATGTTTCTCCGAAAATGCGTCCACTCAGACAGGTTTTGCCGACCATTGATGCGTGGAACGTAACAGTCCAACGGCAAGTGACCAATACCATCTCGCTGGAAGTAGCTTACATAGGGAACAAGGGATCCCACGTTTTTGCGGGCGATGGGCCGTCCTATAACATCAATCCTGTATCAATAGATCACTTCGGACAGATCAACCCTGCGACCGGCCTAGTCTACACATCGTCCGAACGGCGGCCGTTCTGGGGTGCCAATGATCTTGGTGCATTCCACACGCCGTGCTCAGATGCAACGTGCGTGGCTCCTGTCGTGGCCTGCTGCGCAAGCGACTTAGGCAACTACCTGGGCAACGATGCGAATAGCATCTACAACGCCCTACAGGTAAAGGTAGAGAAGCGCTTCAACCATGGGTTACAGTTCCTCTCGCACTATACCTTCTCGCACGCAAACAAATATGACGGCAACTACTACGCCATCAGTCACGCGATTGCGTATGGCCCGGACGATCAGAGCCGAAACCACGTTTGGGTAAATAATATCGTCTACGAATTGCCAATAGGGCGGGGAAAAACTTTTGCCGGGAGCGTTGGACGGGGCTTGGATGCCATCATAGGTGGCTGGGAGGTGACGAACACAACAAACTGGAGTAGCGGCTTGCCTTGGACGCCCAGCACCAACGAATGCGGGTCAGAACAAGATGTGGGCATTTGCCGTCCGAACAAAGGACCGGGATCATTCCACGTTCGAGCAGGCAAGCTCGACCCAGTTACGCACACCGTAAAATTCTTTAATCCATTAGTGGACGCGTCCGGCACATCGCTTTTACTCAGCGGCCCAGCGGGAGGTTTCGCACTGCCTGCAGGCGGCACCCTCGGCAATATCGGTGTGTTCAGCTTTCGCGGACCGAGGGCGTTTACCGCAGATGCAACTGTAGCCAAAAACTTCACGATCACAGAGAGGGTCAAGGCTCAATTCCGCACCAACATCTATAACCTCTTTAACCACCCGGTGTTGGGATTTAATTCCAACCAAAGTGGAAGCGGTCAGTGTATTGACTGCTCTGGCAACGGCCTAATCAAGAACATCGAAGCCGATTCATCCCCAGGTTCTACCACCGGCATGCGGCAGATCGAGTTCGGTCTAAAGCTGTCGTTCTAGCCAGCGTTATGCTAAGCGAGGGAGTCCTGGCGACTCCCTCTTCTTTTTGCATTCAGAGAACTTCCGAATGCGTACCCTGACCTTCAGCCGAATCTGGCTTGCTTTCCTTCTCCTCTCGTCAGCAGACCCGAGTCCCCCCTTTGCCTCATTCCATCGACTGACCAACGATCCGATCCTTTCCCCCCAAGGCACCTCCTGGCAATCCGCTGGGACCTTCAATCCTGCCGTGGTCCTCTACAACGGCAAATTCGTCATGCTCTACCGGGCACAGGACAAGAATGGCACATCGCGCTTGGGCTATGCCGAGAGCAGCGATGGCTTCCACTTCACGCGCCATCCGGAGCCGGTGCTTTCTCCGGAAACCGATTACGAAAAAGATGGCGGCGTTGAAGATCCACGTCTCGTGAAGTCTAAGGATAAGTTCGGCGACATGTATTATCTGACCTACACCGGATACAACAAGAAAGACGCGCAGCTCTGCCTGGCCACTTCCCGAGATCTCATTCATTGGGAGCGCAAGGGCGTGATCCTGCCGGCCTATAAGGGCAATTGGAACGTCGGCTGGACAAAGTCCGGCGCCATTGTCTCCGAGAAGATTCAGGGCAAATACTGGATGTATTTCCTGGGCACCAGCGCCGACAAGACGGACCAGATGGGCTTAGCGTACTCAACCGATCTCATTCATTGGGCTGAGGCGACGCAAACGCCTGTCCTGCCGCGGCGGCCGGGCCAGTTCGATTCGCGTGTGGTCGAGCCTGGGCCTCCGCCGATTATTACGAAAGATGGCATCGTTCTCATCTATAACGCTGCCGATGACAAACTCGTCTATAGGACGGCGGTTGCGGTTTTTGATCGCAATGATCCGAGCAAGCTTCTCTCCCGCAGCGACAAGCCGATCTTTGCTCCGGAGAAAGACTGGGAGAAGGTCGGGCAGGTCCCCAACGTGGTTTTTGTCGAAGGCATGGTGCACCAAGGCAGCCGGTATCTTCTCTACTATGGCGCTGCCGACAAATACATCGGCGTGGCTGAAGCGCGGGCAGAGGATTGATGATTTGGCGAGCTACGCTCGCCCGCCCGGACGAGGGCGTCCGGGCCTACGTGTTTCGGCCTTTTGACTGCTGGCTGAGAAATCCCGCGCCAAATGTTCTAATCTTAGCAAGCCGCCATGAGATTCATCGCGTTGATCTTTGCCTTGTCCGCCCTGCTGTCCGTGCAAACGGTCCCCGGATCGCCTTCACCCAACCAATCAGCCCCGGACTTCACCGACGCCCGACGTCTCATGCAGCAAGGCAAGTACGACCAGGCCATCGCGCAACTACAGGAATTATCCGCCAAGGACCCAGGCCTGAAGGGCCTACCCCACGAACTCGGCACCGCGTATTACAAAAAGGGCGACTACATGAAAGCCGTGGAGTCGCTCAAAGCCGCTCTGGAACAAAACCCGCATGATAACGAAGCCGTCCAGTTGCTGGGGCTTTCGTACTATCTAAGCGGACGTCCGGCAGAGGCTATCCCGCAGCTTGAAAAAGTCCAGACCTGGTATCCGCGGGCAAACGTGGACGCCTCCTACATTCTCGGGCTTTGCTATATCCAGACTAAAGACTATCCGCACGCGCGAAGCGCTTTCGCCAAAATGTTCGACGTCCCGCCTGAATCTGCACCGGCGTATCTCTTTACCGCTCGCATGCTGTTTCGTCAGGAGTTTGATCCAATCGCTGAAGAGTACGCGCAAAAAGCTGTTGCGCTTGATCCCAAGCTTCCGCTGGCCCATTTTCTTTTGGGTGAGCTCTATCTGTTCAAGTCGCGGGTCCCCGAATCGATTGCTGAATTCCAGAAAGAGCTGGCGATTAATCCTGGAGACGCAGCGGCCTACTACAAGCTGGCAGACGCCTACTCGCGCATCCAGAAGTTCGATGACGCCGAACGGCTTCTCCAGCGCTCAATTTGGCTGGATGCGACCTCTACCGGGCCGTACATCCTGATGGGAAAAGTGCTCGAGAAAAAAGGCGAGCCGGAGTTAGCCGTGCGGAGCTTGCGGCACGCGCTGGCGATGGACCCAAACAATCCGATCACGCACCACCTTTTGGGGCAAGCCTATCGCGACCTGGGCAATACCGAAGAAGCCGAGCGCGAGCTGAAGACAGCCCAGCAGCTCGGCGCGAAGGACGATGCGAATCCCTGATAATGTCGTGGTGCCACGGGCGAGGGCACCCGTGGCTACATCGCCCGTGAAAGAAATCAGACTCGTTATCTCGCGGCTACGTTCTGTCGCGAGCCTTGTTCCTTTGCTAAACGCTCCCGCCAGTCCTGCGGCAACGCGTGCAGCAGTTCCAGGAACACGCCGTTAGTCCAGCCGAAACCCACGACATTCATGTGATACCCGGCGCTAACCTGTGTTTCCGACGAACGGGTTACGGCATTGTATTTTTCTTTTATCGTGCCATCGCGGCGGAAATTCTCCGCGATCATCGAAAGAAACTTGTAGGAAACGCGGTTGGCATCGTCATTAAATCCATATCGCCGCAGCCCTTCGATGGCCAGGAGCTGAGTGGGCGCCCAAGCATAGGGATAATCCCACTGCGCGCCGCTTTCGGTATGGCTCATCGCCAGCCCACCCGCCTGCTCGAAAATTGAAAGATTCCGCACCAGCGCCTGAGCCTGCTCCGGCGAAGCCAAACCCGCCCACAAAGGGTAAAACGTCGTGATGTATTCGTAAGACGATCGCACCTGGGACTCGAAATTGTAGTCAACAAACAAACCGCGTTCCGCGTCCCACAAATATTTTTGGATTTTCGCCTTGCGATCCGCCGCCCGCTGACTCCACTTCTTGGCATCATCAGTCTTGCCCAAGATCTGGCTAATCTGCCCCATATCGGTTTCGTATTTATACAGCAGGCTGTTCAGGCACACGGGCGCGAAGTGGTGTGTGGCTGCGCCGAAAGGCCCGAAGCGGGAGGAAACATCGAATCCGGATTCCCGCATCGCCCGGTCGCCCTTGTAATAATCGGCATTCAGAGAGACGTTTTGGCTCGGCTCGCATTCGGATTTCGCCATCGTCTGAGTGGCATCGCATACCTGCACGGAATATTGAAATCCCACCACCGGCTGCGCATTATCCGCGACGACATAGTTCCGGCCCCATTCAGGATGCAGCAAAGCATAGGCCGCAACCTTGCGGTGGAAGCCACTTTCGTCTTTTATGGCCTCCGGCGCCGGGCCGTTGCCGAAGTCGTAGTAGCGCGACAATCCAGTTGAGCCCGCTAGATGTGGCTCGCGGTTCCACATCTCATAATCTTTTGCCGCATAGCCATAGGCCTTTTCCAACCAGGCGCGGCCCTCATGGCCGGCCGCTTTCTGCGCTTCATACACGCCCAGAATTTCCGAGGTCAAGAACGGAGGCTGCGAACGGGTCAAAAAATATGTCCGGTTCGCGTTCAGGATTGTTCCGTAGTGTTCAATCTCGAAGAAAAAGTTCTCGACCATGGCGCGCGCTTTATCGATGCGGCCATCGGCAAGTAATCCACGAATAATAAAATAACTGTCCCATCCATACATCTCATTGAATCTTCCGCCGGGGACAACATAGCTGTTTTCCAAATAAAGCAGGCCGGGCGCGCCTAACTTGGCAGGATCCACTTGCCCAGGTCCAGTAATGACCACTGGCAAATGTTCTACCTGCACGTTGCATTTCTTCTGCATTTGTTCGACCGCTGGTGGCGCCGGGAAATCGGCTGGCAAGTACAAGATCGAGCGCTCCGCCAGTTTGGGATCGACCACCGTATCGCACTTCGTCATGGAGCGGGTCAGGGTGTCCCAGCTCGCCGCAATGTAGCTACGGATCGGAGCCAGCCCCTGCTCGCCAACTGTGGCCTTCGAAGCAGCCGGCGAAAGACCGGCTTGGACCAGGCAAATCGCCAGAAGCAGGACTGATGGGACCCAAAGTCTCGGAATCCGTTGCCGGGATGGGCGCTCATCCATAGACCAAGAGAATAGATCAAGCAACCTGGAAAACAAGGGCAAAACGTTGCCTCAAAGCGCCTGGAACGGAGTTAATGAACCAAGGCGTTACGCTGCTCTCTCCAACTCTGCCCGATTCCATTTCGCCGAGTTGGCGCCGGCTTCGTAGGTGCTTTGAAGAAAGTCCAACAATGTTGTCTTTGGCGAGGCACTCTGGCGCACATCGTCGTACATAAGAATGAATTCGTGCATCTGCGGATGATAGAAAGCGCTCGCCGGGCGCACGGAAGCTTCGGCGAAACCCAGCGGCTCGGGCGCAGCGTAGGCGTAGAAAGCCGCTCCTTTGATGTCTCCTCCGCCGGGCCAGAATCCGGCGCTGAGCACCTCGTGAGAATACGCTTCGCGGGTAATAGAATCTGCTCCGTCGCGCTCGGGTGCGCGGCGTCCTGAGAACCGAGTAACCGCCAGATCAAAGCTGCCCCAAAAAAAGTGGACTGGACTGTTTTTGCCAATGAAGCGTGAACGAAACTCTTGGAAAACCGCATCCACTGTAACCAATGCTCGCCAGAACCGAATGACAGCATCGCGATCATAGGACGCATGCTGGAGGTCGCGATCAAAGGCAATCGGATTGGGCACCTCCGCCGGCAGCGTCCAGATTTTGACGGTGATTCCCAAAGACGCCAACGCCGCCATGAACTCCTTATAGAAATCTGCTACAGAGCGCGGCCTGAGCGGAAGCGATTGTCCAGTTCCTTCGCTGGTTTGAATCAGCACGCGATCCGCAAGAAAATCGAACTCCACCTCAAAAATCCCGCGGGCGTACGGAATCGAAGATGTCGCTAACCCACGTGGGCTGACGTAGAGGGGCACTTCCCACCAATGGTTGATAAGCGGGTTTAGCGCCAGGCGAACCTTGCCAACAATCTGAGTCCACATGTGCACGGTATCGCGGGTATCCTGCCAGGCCTCTAAATGCGGCAACACAGGCCAGAATTCAGCATTGGCAGTAAAGTCCGGAAGGGAAATCTTCGACGCATCGGCTTTCGTGGAGGCCATCGTAATACCTCATATAGGAAAGAATACCTCTACTTGACGGCTGAGGCGGCGCCTGGTGTAGCGCTGGCCTCAATCAATTTCTGAACTGCGGGTGCAATCATGAGCAGCAGTTGCGCTTGTTGCTTTTTAGTTTGCTCGATGAGCGCAAGCTGCTGAGATCTCCACTGATCGGGCGCACGCTCGCCATGGTCCATATAATCGAGCGCTGCCAGTCCAGCGGCGCCAAGCGCGGAAAGATTCTGTGACAACGGTAAAACCTGTTTAACCAGGAAAGATTTCTCTGCCAGCGGCTGCAGCTCAATCTGATTGTCCCGCCAGCGGCTGAGTAAAGTCCTGATCTGGGCTTCGGTGCCGGGCTTTGCCTTGCCGGAGAGCAAGGCGTTCACCATGTCGGAAAATTGGCGCGCGGTATCGCTCTCCGGGCGCGCCGCATCAACCACACGATTGAGCGGAGTTAGGCTAGTCGGTACAACAGGAGCGGTGTCCTCGCGAGTGTAATCCTTGACGGGTTCGGCTACATCGGCGAGCACCTGCAACGGCGAGATATCATTTCTTCCCGCGATGCGCCACAGCATGGGAGCGTAGCCGGTGTTGTGAGTCAGCCCCAGAAAGTCGAGGCGATGGCTGACCTTCTCGAGGCGCTGATACATAGAATTAACGTCACGCACGTTCTGCGGAGACCACAAGCGTTCCGCGATGGCAGCAGTTCGCGGCCAAATTCGCGAATCAATGTTCTCCGGCGAGACGTACTCCGCCCACATAGTCGCTTCGCCGCCGAGAATTAGCTTGCTTTCCTCGGGACTCAGGCTTGCCGCGGCGTCACTCATGGGATCGACTAAATAATGCTGCGAAGCCGGCCACATCAGGTCAATGTAATAACCGTGCGAAAGCAAACTGCGGTAGCCTTGCTTGGCAGCCTGCGCCAGCGACTCCTGCCCGCGCCATGATTGAATGACAATGCTCTTCGGCAATTCGGGCCGCAAGATCTCATCCCAGCCGATCATCGTCTTGCCGTGCTTGCTGACGATCTCCTGCACACGCTTGTTGAAGTAGGCTTGCAAATCCTGATTCGTCTTCATGCCATGCGCGCGCATGAACGCCTGGATTTGAGGGTTCGCGTCCCACTGTTTCCCGTTTACCTCATCGCCTCCGATATGAAAACACTGATCGGGAAAAAGCTTGGCCATTTCGCCGATGAATTCATCGAGAAAATGGTAAGTATGCTCTTTTGTTGGATCCATGGCTGGATCAAACACTCCCCATTTGCGCTCAACAGCATACGGCCCGGGCGCGCTGGCCAGGTCGGGATAGCCGACAAACCAGGCGGTACTGTGGCCCGGCATATCGAATTCGGGAGTCACGCGAATGCCTCGATCGCGCGCGTAGGCGATCACATCGCGCACTTCGCCTTGCGTGTAATACAGCCCGTCGGAGCCCATCTCGTGCAGCTTGGGAAATTTTTTGCTCTCGACGCGGAAGCCCTGGTTTTCCGACAGATGCCAGTGAAAAACATTGAGCTTCACCGCCGCCATGCCATCGAGGTTGCGCTTGATGACGTCGAGAGGCATGAAGTGGCGGCCAGCGTCGATCATCAGGCCACGCCAAGGAAAGCGCGGTTTGTCGTCGATATTGACGGCCGGCGCGGCGAATCCTGCTGGAGTGGCCTCGACTAACTGCAAGAATGTCTGCAAACCCCGCATGACGCCGAGCGTGGTCGGCGCGTTCAGCTTCGCGCCTGAGCTAGTGATCTCAAGCCTGTAGGATTCTTCTTCTCCGAGTTCCTGTACTTCCTTACTCCTTGAGTCGGCGTGGATCAGCAGAGCGCCGGTTGAAGAATCAGATATTTTCATGTCCAGCGGGAGCATCCCGGTTTGCCGGCGAAGGTGATCTAAGAAGATTTCGACCGTGCGCTGAAGCCGTGATTCTTTGCGACCGGAAATCGCCACTGAGAACGATGGATCCACTACTAGCTGGCCGGCGCCTATTTTTATGTTGGCCGGCATCGGCAT
>WNGE01001848.1_pt1 | contig 27842 bp, 30 predicted proteins | sample 5400651 | NCBI WGS metagenome assembly WNGE01 (sample SAMN13153370, study PRJNA577476) | soil metagenome | isolation source: 60 cm soil or saprolite under grassland replicate 2 | place: USA:California | collected 2016-06-15 | reverse complement strand
AATGCGTGAAGATCGGCGAATGACAGAGGAGAAAGGAATGACGATGGACCAACTCTACCCTCGGATCCCCGCGACTGACCCGTCAGTGAAGCGCGGCATCGTCTGGCGGGATCTGCTCGCCTGAGGCAAGACCGGTGCGACCCCAACAGAACTTGCGGCTCGTCTCATCGACGAGGGCAAGGCGACGGGCAGCGTCGAAGGCTGCGCCGCGCTCCTGAAGCCGCTGCTCGATGAGTTGGTGGACATGGCGGGCGGACGCCAGACGACGCGCGAGGGCGAACGGTTCAAGGCGCGCAGATGACGGTGGCCCTGGCGAAGGATCGATGCGCACGCGCGGACGTGCAGCGAACGATTTCCCACATCTTGGAGCTCAGCACGACTCGCCCCGCGCGGCAGAAGCGGGCCATGCAGTACTCGCGGGAGGTCCTCCAGGCCATCGTCGCCGGCGAGTGCACGGACCCCTAGTTCGCGGCACGCCAACTGTTTAAGCTGTGGCGGAAGCTAGGGTTACTTCGATGATCGCCGCCATCTACGCGCGCAAGAGCACCGACCAAAACGTCTCCGACGAAGAGAAGTCGGTCGCGCGCCAGATCGAGCGCGCGCGTGCCTACGCTGCCGACAAGGGCTGGGTCGTCGCGGACGACCACGTCTACAGCGACGACGGGATCAGGGGCGCGGAGTTCCTGAAGCGGCCCGGATTCTTGTCCCTCATGAACGCGCTACGCGGATCACCGACGCCGGGGTACGCATCTTTGCCTACCTGACCAACAAGGAAGGACTCCAGCGTGCGATGAAGGCGGTCAAGGGGCAGATCGCCCCTGACCGCCCCACCCCACCCACTTCAACGAAGTTGGTGCCCCCGGGGTGACTCGAACACCCGGCCCACAGTTTAGGAAACTGTTGCTCTATCCACCTGAGCTACGGGGGCGTCCCACGTTTCCGCAGACTTCCGAGGCGCACGGGCCTGCGCCGCGTCCGAGTTTAGCACTTTGTGTCCATCTATGTGCCCAGGCCGGGGCTGAAATGGGTGTCTCACGCCAGCGTCTCCTGTAGGCGTTGCCAGGGCCAGCACTCGCGCGACGGGCTGATCTTTGGAGCAACCTTCACTAGGTCGCCGTCGTCTGTTACGAAAGCGTCACACCGCGCTGACTCGACGAGATGGCGAAGGTCGTCTAACTTGCCTGGAACGTCACCGCGGACCGCGACCCATCCCATGTACCACTGCGCATAGAGCCACGCTGTCAGGGCCGGAAACTCGAAAGGGCGAGCCACGATCCGCGCGCAGATTGTCGCCGACGCTTTGATGCCGACTGACGCTGCCAGTCCGTCCAGGGTCGCAGGTCCTGAAGGGAGCAGCCTGAGGCGGAATGCCTCGAACGTCGGACTCTTTCGAAGGGCGCTCAGCTTCCGTTCGGATGGTATCCCGAGCTTGAGGGAGATACTCAACATCGCGGATCTCCGCGAGAAAGCGACAGGCATCGCGCACCTGTTTCTGGCTCGGTCCCTCTACGAAACCGCGGCCGAGCTCGTAGAGCACCTGACATCCCACGGCGAGAACGACGCCGTGCGCCCGCGCTTGCTGATCAAATTCCGCGGGTTTCCATTTTTCTCGAAGTCGATGAACGACATTCGTGTCCGGGTAGAGACGGAGTGTCAATGCGCTGGTTCTCAGCGGATGCCCACGGCGGGAACTCTTTCAGGCGCATATTCTTCCCGAGAGGACGTAGCTGAGGCCGTGAGCCCGTCAAGGGCGTCGACGCCGGCGCGGAGATGGGCCGGGCTCAGGTGCGCATACCGCATGGTCATCTTGATGTCGCTGTGCCCGAGGATCTCCTTCAGGTCGTAGAGGCTCCCGCCGCGCATCATGAAGTGGCTGGCGAAGGTATGCCGAAGATCGTGGAACCGGAAGCCCGTGATGGCCGCCGCCTTGAGCGCCGAAGTGAACGCCGTGCGCACCTGCCCCCACGCCGCGCCGTCGCGCCGGGCGAACACGAACCCCTGCCGGCGTTCGGGTTCCGGCTCGAGCGCGACGAGCACGTCATAGACGGCCCGGTTGACCGGGATGCCCCGCGGTTTGCCGCTCTTGGTCTTGTACAGCGTGAGGCGCGATGTCGAGAGATCCACGCGCGGCCACTCCAGCCCGAGGGTTTCCCCCTTCCGCATCCCGGTGTTCAGCGCCAGGGTCACGATGGCCGCAAGGTAGGGGTTGCGTGACGCCCGGCAGGCTTTCAAGAGCTGCCCGATCTCGGCTTCCTCGAGATAGCGCTCGCGCGGCTCGGGTTTCTTCGGCATGTCGATCTCCGGCACCTGGTCGAGATAGCCCCACCGCCGGCCGAGCCGGAGCATGTGGCGGAGGATCGTGAGCTCATTGGCGACCGTGAAGGCGCTCACCTCCCCTGCCCGCTGCTTTTCGTACTGTGCGATGAGCGTCTCGCTGAGCCGTCGCACCGGCAGCTCGGCGCCGAAGGCTGGCAGGAGCCGAGTCTTGAGAATGCGCGTGTCCTCCCGGATGGACCGCTTCTTTCCATCCGCCTTGTAGCGGAGGTAGTGCTCGGTCAAAGCGCCGAGCGTGGTCTGCGCTGGTCTAGTAACCTTGCCGCTCTCTGCGTCCTTGAGCCGACGCGCCAGGGCGTCGACTGCCTCGGCCTCCGTCGTCCACTCCCCGGAGACGCACCGCTCGCGCTGCCCGCCGATCCGTACGTCGTAGCCGTAGCTCACATGCTTGACGCGCTTCCCGGTGGCGCCGCGGCTCGTCCAGACGCGCGTGATGATCTTGGCCATCAGAATCTCCTTTCGCTCAAGGCCCGTCGTTTCACGTAAACGCTGGCCATCAGGGCCTCCTATTGCCGAGCCTGAATCCAGTCGGTGAGGCAGGCCTGGAGCTCCAGAGAACGGCGCCGACCATCCATTCCCATCGGATGAGCGTCGCGGCCGCCCTGTTGGCTTCCGGCAATTCGATTCGTTGGCCCTCAGCGTCCAGGACCTCCTCCACGGTGATCCAGAGTCCGAGGGCGGGCGTCTCGCCCTCGATTCTCCCCATCAAGAGCCAGTAGCCCTCCGGGCCCTCGTAGAGGCCCAAAGCGGCACGGGCGGAATCAGTGGTCAGCCACGTCACGAGATACTTGCCCTGCAGCTCCATGTCAGATCTCCCCGTCGTCGGTGGACTTCCTCGCGTGGTTGGCGGCGATCATCGCACCCGGTTTCTTCCACTTCGACTCCTCAACGCCATACTTTTGGCCGATCTTGGCGCGGATCTTCTCCATGGTTTCCAGTACGCCACAGGTCCACTTGAAGAAGTCCAGATCTGACTCGAACCCCTGATCGCGGAGCAACTCCTCGATCTTGATGAGCGGCGTCTTGGGGTTGCGACGATTGCCCTCCGCGTAGTGAGCCACCACCCGACCACAGAAGGCCCTGAACTTTCGTTTCTTGAGTTCCCGGGCGAGAGCCGTGCCCTCGACCGAGGTCGACTGCCGGAGAAGCAAAGTTTTGATCTGATAGTCCCAGAGATCTTCGTACTTTCGTAGTGCCAGGACGACTCCGCCGACAGCGATACGGACGATGAAGTTAGGCTGTTTCGTCTGAAACAGCGCCGGTTGGGTAAGGGCTAGAGATCCGACGGTGCGCGCAGCGTGAATTTCGCCGCTCAGCTCGGTGATGATCTCGCAAGCTGATGCGGCGAGTGTCTCCTCGGCGGTTCGGGTCCTCATAAGTCGCCCCCTACTCCAGCAGCCGCGCCAGCTCCTGCCGCTGGCGGGTGGTGGTGAGATGCGCATACATGACCGTCGTCGAGATCTGCGCGTGCCCCAGCGCCTCCTGGATGAGCTGGAGATCGGCCCCGTTCTCGCGGAGCCGGCTCGCGAAGGAATGGCGCAGCATGTGCGGGTGGACCGGGCGGCCGATGATCGGAGCCACCGCGCGCCGGGCGAGCTGGAAGATCGTCTTCGGGCTCAGCGCCAGGCCGGCCCGCAGGACACGCCGGCTGCCCGTGTGATGGGCGTTCACGAAGACGAACGGCGGCCGCGGGGGGATGGCGCGCACGAGCCGGCCGAGCGGGCGCCCGACGAGCGCCGGGCGGACGTCCTCGAGGTAGCCGCGCAGGACCTTCTCGAGCCGTGGGATACCCAAGCTCCTGGGCCTTTTCGTTCGAGCGGGCTTCGGTGCTAAGCTGATGTTGGCCATTTGTCTCCACCTTGGTCGGTTAGGGGGAAATGCGCCAGCCCCCGGCGTGTTCACAGCACGCCGGGGGTGTCCTCCTCCAATCAGCCCAGCTTGCTCAGCATAATCAAGTGTTTCCGCCTTTCGCTGTCTGGTCCATCCCGAAGAGCGGTCTTCCGGACCAGGCCGGCGTGGGGCGTCTCTGGCCGTTGCCCCCTACTTGGCCTTGATCCATGTCGCGATGGCGTGGACGACCTCGCGTTCGGTACCGTTGTATCCGTGATAGGCAAACGCTTCGCATGGGTCGCCCACCGAGATGCCGCCCTCGAAACCCACGAATTCCTTCTGCGGCGCCCTTTTGAGTTGACTGGGGAGCAGCCGCGCCGAATTGTACCGGGTGACGACACACCCGTCTTGCTTGTGGTGGACGATCAGTGTGGGCACCCGGATCTCGTCGAGATCCGCGTCGAGGACTGTTTCGGCCGTCTCGCGGCTTCGATCCGTGATGCTCGAGGTCAACACGACGCCGTCGGGACCGCCCTGCTGAAGCAGCCCCGCGACGTACGCGACGGACAGGGTGCCCTTGCTTGTGCCCACGAGCCAAACTGGAACTGGCGCGAGCGCCCTCAAGTTCGCGATCACTGCCGCCACGTCCTGGGCATGCTTCTTTGAGACGCGGAATCTGCCGTAGCCCCCCACCCGATCGCTCGGCACGTCCAGTACTGCGACGAGCAGCCCTTCTCCGGCGAAGAGATCGCGGGAGCGCACGAGGAAGTTCCCGTGATTCCACCTCGGTCCGTAGCGATTGAGGGAGACGACTCCCTCGCCCCCTGAGAGGAGGATCACGCTGGCGAGGGGCGGACCCTCGGGACGGACGAGAAGAAACGACTCGGTGACGCCCGGCCGCGATTCAAGTGTTTTCACGCTCGCTTCGAAGGCCGGCGCACGCGTCGTCGGTGCGAGGACTACCAGCGCGACTGCGATTCCCACCATCCGCCGACTGTTGTCACCCATCTGCCATGCCTCCTGTGGCATCTACTCGCTGCGGGCGCGCAGGCCCAGTAGCTCGCCGGTAGTGGCGGAGGCCTTGAGGCCGGAACCCGTGAGCACGAGCACCGTCGCTTCGTCTGGACGGATAACCCCCTCGGCAAGGAGGCGGGTGAGCCCGGCCGCGGCGGTGGCAGAGGTGGGTTCCACGTAGAGGCCGCGCCGCGAGAGATCTCGGAGGGCCTCCACGATCTCCGCCTCGCTCACCGCCACCACCGCACCGCCCGACTTCCGCACTGCGCGGAGCACCTCGGCCACGCGCGTGGGCTTGGGCGTGGCGATGCCCTCCGCCACCGTGGGCGAGATCGGGGTGGCCACGAGGTCATCGCCGCCCGACACGAACGCGGCGCGATACGGTGCGCAATTCGCCGCCTGCACGCCGAAGAGGCGCGGGCCCTTGCCGATCTCACCCTGCCGCGTGAGCTCATCGAAGCCGCGCTCGGCGCCTAGCACGTTGCTGCCATAGCCGAGCGGAACCACGAGATTGTCCGGGGCGCGGAACCCTAGCTGCTCCCAGAGCTCGTAGGCGAGCGTCTTGATGCCTTCCACGAAAAAGGGCTGCCAATTGTGGCTCGCGTAGAAGATCTCCGCGCTCTGGCGCAGCGCGGCCTCCGCCACGTCCTGTCGCGAGCCCTTGATCGTCACCACATCGGCGCCGCAGGCCGCGATCTGGGCAATCTTCGGATAGGACGCCGTCTCCGGCACGAGGATGCGGCAGTCCAGCCCGGCGGCCGCGGCATAGGCCGAGAGCGAGGCGCCGGCATTGCCGGAGGAGTCCTCCAACACGCGGGTGATGCCCCGGCTCCGGAGATAGGAAACCATCACCGTCATACCGCGGTCCTTGAAGGAACCGGTGGGCATCATGAACTCGAGCTTGTAGTGGACGGGTGATCCTCCCCAGTCGCCGGCTACCAGCGGCGTCCAGCCCTCGCCCAGGGACACCGCGTCCGCGACGTCCACCAGGAGACCGCGCGCGTACCGCCATACGGAGTGGCGCGCGGTGTCGATGTCCCGCCGGCCGAGTCCCGGCGCGGGAGCGAGGTTCAGGTAGTGTCCGCCCTCGCCGCACCAGCGCGCCTCCGAGATCGGATAGGTCCGTCCCGTGGAGGGATCGACGTAGCTCACTCAGCGGCCGCGCGGGAATTCGGCGACGTTCTGGAGAGGCTGGCCGGCGCGGCAGAGGATCAGGTTGTCGGCGAACACGTCTCGCACCACGCGCTCAGTGTAACCTACGTAGTCGACCCACGGAGTGCGAGGCGCCATCTGTTGGGCGACGGACACGGAAACGCCTTCGACCTCCGGCGCGGCCGGGTCGGCGACACGACACGAAAAGGAGCATGAGCGATGGCAATCAATGACACATACAGCGGGATCGACGGCCGCCGCTTCTGGAGCACGGTCATGCGCTCTGGTGAGATCGGGCCGGGCAAGGCCGGAGGGCTCTGTCGTCTCGCCCTGACCGACGCCGACAAGGAGATGCGGGATCTGTTCATCACCTGGTGCACGGAGGCCGGCTGCGCTGTCCAGGTGGACCGCGTGGGCAATATCTTCGCCCGCCGGCCCGGCGCGGAGGATCACCTGCCCCCGGTGCTCATGGGCAGCCATCTCGACACGCAGGTCGGGGGCGGAAAATACGACGGCATCATCGGCGTCCTCGCCGGCCTCGAGGTGCTGCGCACGCTGGATGACCGTCGCCTGCAGACCAAGCGCCCCCTGGAGCTCGTGTGCTGGAGCAACGAGGAAGGCGCGCGCTTCACGCCACCCATGGTCGCCTCGGGGGCGTTCGCCGGCGTCTTTCCCGTGGACTGGGTGCTCGCCCTCCGCGACGACGACGGCAAGGTCTTCGGGAGCGAGCTCGAGCGCATCGGCTACAACGGAAAGGCCGCGGTGGGCGGCCGCAGCATCGATGCCCATTTCGAGCTCCATATCGAACAGGGTCCCATTCTCGACAAGGAGGCGGTGCCCGTGGGCATCGTGGTGGGCGGCTATGCCACCCGCGGCATGCACGTGGACTTCCTGGGCGAGACCGCCCATGCCGGACCCACGCCTATGGACCGCCGCCGCAACGCGCTCGTGGGCGCGGCCATGCTCGCGGTGGCCGTGAACGAGATCGGCTGGAAGTACCATCCCACCGAGGGCAAGGCCACGGTGGCGCGCCTCGTCGCCTGGCCCAACAAGGCGGGCATTCTCTCCGAGTACGCCCAGCTCACCTGCGACGTGCGCCACGGCGAGAAGCCGGTGGCGGAGCAGATGCTGGCGGAGGTCAAGGCGGCCATCCCGGACTGCGCGCGCCGCGCCAACGTGGGGATGCGCATCGCCAGCGAGTGGCAGTTCGGCAACGAAACCTTCGACCCGGACTGCGTCCGGCTCATCCGCGAGGCGGCCGAGCGTCTGCGGGTCCGCCACCGCGACATCCTGAGCCAGGCGGGGCACGACGCCTACTACGTTTCCCGCATCGCGCCCACCGCCATGATCTTCACGCCGTGCCGCGACGGCATCTCGCACAACGAGGCGGAGCACGCGGAGGAGGACTACACGGTGCCCGGGGTGAACGTGCTCTTGGAGGCGGTGCTGGCCCGCGCCAACCGCTAGGGCCGGCCGCTCAGAAGAGGTCCTGCGCCTCCACGCCTCGGGCGGCCATGAGGCGTCGCAGCCGCTCGAGCGCGGCCGCCTCGATCTGACGCACCCGCTCCCGAGTCACGCCGATCTTGCGCCCGATCGCTTCGAGGGTCATGGGGGCCTCTCCGGAGAGACCGAAGCGCCAGCCGAGGACGTCGCGCTCGGAGTCCGGGAGATCGCGCAGCACGCCCGCGAGGTCCTCGCGCGCCCGGAGGGCGGCGCCAAGCCCTGCCCCTGGCAACGGCTCGTTGTCCTTGACCATGTCTTCGATCGATCCGTCGCCTCCCAGCACGGGCGGCGCGTCGAGGGAGACCGGACGCTGACTCATGCGCTCGATATGCTCGATCTCTTCGAGGGGGTGGTCGAGGGCCTTGGCGATCTCTTCCGTGGTCGGCGCGCGGCCGAGCTGCTGGGTCAGTTCCGCCTTCTTCTTGGCGAAGCGACCGAGCAGCAGCTCGATGTGGACGGGCAGACGAATGGTGCGCGCCTGGTTGGCGAGCGCCCGCGCCACCGCCTGTCGTATCCACCAGACGGCATAGGTGGAGAAGCGTGTGCCCCGACCGGGCTGGAACTTCTGCACCGCCTGGAGGAGCCCCAGGTTGCCTTCCTCGATGAGATCGAGGAGCGAGAGGCCGCGGTTCAAATAGCGACGGGCCACGCGTACGACGAGCCGGAGGTTCCCTTCGGTCAGCCGCCGCTCCGCTTCCGCGTCGCCGGCCTGCACGCGGCGGGCCAGCTCCTGCTCGTCTTCCGCGGTGAGGAGCGGGATCTTGGCGATGTCGCTCAGGTAGAGGCCGAGGAGCTCGCGCCCACGCGCGGCAACTTCGGGCCGCTCCTTGTCGCCCGCCAGCTCCTTGGGGTCCCGCTCGAGGAGAGTTTCGAGGACCTCGCCGCGGTCCTCCATGTCCAGGGTGTCGGCGCCCGGCTCACTCATCTTCGTCGCTGTCCACCGGATGCACGCGGGCCGACTCGTTCGGCATGTCCGGCGCCTCGTCCACCCGAACCTCGGTCGTCTCGCGGGCGGGCAGCAGGTGGAGCGGGTTGTAGACCATGCCGTCATGACGGATCTCGAAGTGCAGGTGAGGACCCGTCACGCGACCGGAGCGCCCGACGGTACCGATGATGGTGCCCACGGATACGCGGTCGCCCACCTCGACGAGGTTCTCCAGATTGTGCGCATACACCGTGACGAAGCCGTTCTCGTGCTCGATGCGGATCACGTGGCCATAGGCCCGCTCCTGCCCGCTCGAGATGACGGTGCCCGTGGCCGCGGCGAAAATGGGGGCGCCGATCTCCGCCTTGATGTCCATCCCCGCGTGCCACCCGAGACGACGGCGACCGAAGGGCGAGATGACCTGGCCGTCGGCCGGCCACGCGAACTCGACGCTCAGATTGTCGAAGCCCGGCTCGGCCATGTAGAAACGCGTGGGCACGCGGCGCGGTCCCGCCCGCACCAGCAGGACGTCGCCGTTGGCAAGCACGGCGTCGATGAGCCTCACCGGCTTCTCCCCGGCGGCCATCCGCGCGCTCGGCACGAGAATTCGCTGGCCGACCCGCAGCTGCTCCGGGCGCGCGAGCTTGTTGGCGTCGATCAGGGCCTTCCGAGTGACGCCGTAGTGCACGGCGATGCGGGTCAACGTCTCGCGCGCGCGCACCACGTGCACGGTGCGGCCCACCGCGGCGGGCGCGGGCTCGATGCGCGCCCTGCGCTCGGAGACGGGATGCGACTTGGGCGGGGCCTTCTTGGGAGCGGGGGCAGCCGTCCGCGCCACCGCATCGGCGGCGCCCGGGTGAGCCAGGAGGAGCCCGGGCAGGAGCAGGCCCAAGCCAATGGCCTGCCGGCAGCGCGGACGACTCACGGATCGAACTCCGCGTAGCGTACCTCGAAGGAGGTGAAACGTCCGGTGGGGGGACGCCAGGCCACGGACAGGGATTCGACGTGAGCGAGGGGCGGTCCCTTGTGGAGATCGCGCGCGAGCTCCTCGATCACTTCACGGCCACCCTCGACGCGCACGCGAACCCTCCCGTCCTTCAGGTTCATGACGTAGCCGCGCAACCCGAGCTGCGCCGCCTTTCGATGCGCGAAGTTTCGGTACCCTACTCCGTGCACATGCCCGCCCACGATGATCTCCGCTGCGCTCTGTGGCCTTGGCGTGCTCATAGCATGTGGTACGGGTGAAAAATGGTCGGGGCGACTGGATTTGAACCAGCGACCTCCTGCTCCCGAAGCAGGCGCGCTACCAAGCTGCGCTACGCCCCGTCCTTGACGACCATTTTACGCTTCCCAGGCGTACTTCCCGATCAACTTCACGAACACGCAACTGGAGTCCTCGGAGACTCTCGGTTGCCCGTTGATCTTGTCGACGATTCGCAGCCGCTGTGCATCCTCCGGACCCACGGGCATCACGAGCCGACCGCCTTCCGCCAGCTGCTCCAGGAGGGGTGGGGGCACCGACGGCCCGCCCGCCGCGACCAGGATGCGATCGAACGGGGCCTCGTCGGCCCAGCCCATGGTACCGTCCGCCGCCCGCACCCACACATTGCTCGCCCCGGTCGACTCGAGCGTCTGTCGCGCGCGGGCCGCGAGCCGGGGAATCCGCTCGATGGTGCACACCCGCGCGGCCAACCGCGAGAGGACGGCCGCCTGATAGCCGCTGCCCGTCCCGATCTCCAGCACCTTCTCCCGTCCCGTCAGCCGCAAGATCTCCGTCATGCGCGCCACCATGAAAGGCTGCGAGATGGTCTGGCCCTCGCCGATGGGGAGCGGATGATCTCCATACGCCCGGTCCCGCAGCGCTTCGTCGACGAAGAGGTGCCTCGGCACGCTCCGCATCGCCTCGAGCACGCCCGGGTCGGCGATGCCCCGCTTGATCAGCTGCTCGGCGACCATGCGCTCCCGTTCTCTTCCGTGCCGCTGCTCGCCGGTGGCCACGGCACCCGGCTCGTGCCGCCCGTCGATCAACGCGGCCACTTCTTCAGCAGCGAGTTGAGACCGGACTCCCAGTCCGCCATCCGGCCCAGCGCACCGTAGTGGGTCAGGTCGAGATGCAATGGCGTCACGCTGGCCTGGCCCCGATTCACCGCCGAGATATCCGAGCCTTCGTCGTCGTTCCACTCCGGCGGTCCCGCGCCGATCCAGTAGTACGGCAGCCCGCGCGGGTCCGTCTCCTGCACGATCTTCTCGCGGTACACGCGATGGCCGAGCCGCGTCATCCGTATCCCGCTCGCCGGCCCCGCCGGCGCATTGACGTTCAGCAAGGTCTTGGCGGGCAGCCCTTCCACGAGCAGGCGGCTCGCCACGAGCCGCGCCACCGCTCCCGCACTCTCGAAGCCCGTGTCTCCCGCGTTTGCCTGCGACACGGCCATGGAGGGCACGCCCAGGAGTGTCCCTTCCATCGCCGCCGACACGGTGCCGGAGTACGTCACGTCGTCGCCGAGATTCGATCCGTGGTTGATACCGGAGGCCACGAGCACGGGCCGCTCGGGCAGGAAGCCCAGCACGGCGAGGTTGACGCAGTCCGACGGCGTTCCGTTCACGGCGAACCGCCGCTCGCCTACCTGCGTGACGCGGAGCGGCCGATGCAGCGTGAGCGCATGCCCGACCGTGCTCTGCTCACGATCGGGCGCCACCACGTACACATCACCCAGGTCGTCGAGGGCGGCGGCCAGCGCGTAGAGCCCCGCCGCGTGCACCCCGTCGTCGTTGGTGACCAGGATCACTGCCGGCATGGCTGCTCACCGCCCTGCGAGCAAAAAAGATGGCAGATCCGAGAATCTGCCATAGTTGCCCACTGTGAAATTGGTCGGGGCGACTGGATTTGAACCAGCGACCCCTTGACCCCCAGTCAAGTGCGCTACCGGGCTGCGCCACGCCCCGACCCAACTCGTCATTGTACGGAGTGACGAGGGGAAAGACAATACGCCGTCAGCTTTTCGGAGGGCTCAGACGGTCGCGGAGGGCGCGAAGCTGGTCGCGCATCCGACGGAGCGCAGCCTCGAGGGCCGTGCTGCGGACCCCGAGATCGAGCTGGGCGGGCCCGCGGCTCTCGATGAGCAGGCGCTTCTTGGCGCCCTCGAGGGTGAGCCTCTCGTTGTAGAGCAAGGTCTTGATGCGCAGGACGAGATCGAGATCGCGCCGGCGATAGAGCCGCTGGCCGGCCGGGTTCTTCTTCGGACGGAGGAGGCGAAACTCCGACTCCCAATAGCGCAGGACGTAGGCGGGTACCTCCGTGAGGGCCTCGACCTCGCCGATCCGGTAGTAGAGCTTGTCCGGGATGGCCACCCGACTCGGTTCCTCTCCACTCTCCGCCGGACCGCTGCCGCTCACGCCTCGGGCCTCACGACTGCTGGTTGATCCGCTGCTTGAGACCCTTGCTCGGCTTGAACGTCAGCACCTTGCGCGCGGTGATCTCGATGCTGTCCCCCGTCTGGGGATTGCGTCCACGGCGCGAAGCCTTCCGCCGGATGCGAAAGTGGCCGAAGCCGACGATCTTCACATCCTCGCTCTTCTCGAAGCAGCGGAAGATGATGTCGAACAGCGATTCCACCACCGAGGCGGACTGTCGCTTGGACAGCCCGTGGGCCGCCACCGCGTTGATGAGATCGTTCTTCGTCAGTGCTGTCACCTCCCCTCGATCGGGATGGGCATGGCCTGCTCGTCATGCATCAGCGGGCCGCGCCCTGCATGAGAAATCCTGCGTGTCCTTTAGCTTCGAGCTCGCCGCGCACCTGCTGGGCCTTGGCCCGGTCGGGGTAGCCGCCGACGCGCACCACGTGGAAGGTCGTCCCCCCCGCACCGCTACTCGGCGCGGGGGCGGGTGCGGTCTTCGCGCGGCGGATGACCACCTTGAAGCCTTCCTTCTTGAGCGAGGACGACATGGACATAGCCGTCTCGAGATCGTAGGGAGGATTGACGACGAGGCCGCCCTTGACCGGCTGCGCCGTTCCCTTGCCCTTGAGCGCCGCATTCACCGCATCGGGAGTGGAGCCGGTGATGAAAAGCTGATTCTGCGCGTCCGCGGTGGCCGGGCTCGACGGAGCCTTGGCCGGCGCGGAAGCGCTCCCGCCTCGGGAGATGCGGGAGATCGTCACGGGAAAATTCTCCCCCTTGAGCTGTTTCGACAGCGCCTCGGCATTGCGCTCGTCGGCGAAAGCGCCCACCTGGACCCAGTAGCCGCCTTGCCCGGCCTCGGCCGGCGCGCCCGTCTTCGCTGCGCTGGGCGGCTTCGGCGCCTCCGCCTTCGCCGCCGGAGCGGTTTTGGCCGGCGGCGTGGGAGCGGGGACTGCAGGCAGCGGCGCCGTACCGACGGGACGATCCGCCGGGCTGGGAGCCGCGGGTGCCTGAGCGGTGGCCGGCGCGTCCGGCTTCGCGGACGGCGGCGCCGGCGCTTCAGCCTTGGACGGCGGAAGGGGCGCCGAGGGCGACGGGACCACGGCGGGAGCCGGTGGCTTGGCATCCGACGGCGCCGGTGCGGGCGTCGTGGGCCGAGGCGTGGCCGGCTCGCTCACCTTCGCTTGAGGCTTGCCCGGCGGACCCGGCGTCGGCTCGAGCCAGTTGAGCAGGTACGGCAAAGACACCACGACGATGATGGCGAGGACCGTCAGGACGAGCAACGCGCGAAACCATCCCGCCGAGAAGATACTTCGACGGGCCAGCTCGTCTTGCTCGTCTTCTTCGATGAACTCTTCGTGATCCGGATCGGTGGCCATGGCCCCTCGTTGAGCGTCGATATCAAACGGGCGTCATGTTAGCACAGACCCCATGGGTCTCAAACCGTTTTTGCTAGGGGTTCTGCCTACTTAGCGAGAATTCGCTCAGGACCTCCGCCGGGCGTCCCGCGAGGCCTGGCGAGGCGCGCCCCCGCTCTTGCGCTTGGCCGGGGCCCGCCTCACGAGCAGGCGAATGGGCGAGCCGGCGAAGCTGGCGGCGTGGCGGATGGAATTGATCAGATAGCGCTCGAAGGAGAAATGAAGCTTGCCGACCCAGTTGACCTTGACGGCAAAGGTCGGCGGCGACACCGCGACCTGCTGCGCGCTGTGGATGCGCAAAGGCACGCCGCCCGACGAGATGGGTCGGCGCTCCACCGCCTGGCGGAAGATCGTGATGAGGTCGCCGGGAGCCAGCCGCTTGCGCGATTCCGCCGCGACCTTGTCGACGGTGTCGAAAAGGTCGCGCAGGCCGAGCTTGGTCACCGCGGACGTGAAGCAGATGGGCGCGTAGTCGAGAAAGGGCAGCCGCTCGTGGATCTGCGCGGTGACGTCGGCCTTGCCCACGAGCCCGTTGGGCACGAGGTCCCACTTGTTGACGGCGAGCACGATGGCCCGTCCTGCGTCGTGGGCGTAGCCGGCGATGTGCGCGTCCTGCGCGGTGACGCCGTCGGAGGCATCGAGCACGAGCACGGCCACGTCGCAGCGCTCGAGACTCTTGAGGGCCATCACCACGGCCAGCTTCTCGAGCACCTCGGACACACGTCCCTTCCGGCGTATGCCGGCGGTGTCGATGAGGAGATAGGGCCGGTCGCGGAAGGTGAGCGGCGTGTCCACCGCGTCCCGCGTGGTGCCCGGCAGGTCGTGGACGAGAACGCGCTCCTCGCCCATGACCGCGTTCACGAGCGATGACTTTCCCACATTGGGCCGGCCGATGATCGCCACGCGGGTGCCTTCCGCCAGCATGTCCACCACCGGCGCGGGCGCCAGGCCGCGCGCAGCCTCGAGGAGCTCGGCCACGCCCCGCCCGTGCTCGGCGGAGACGTCGATGAGCGAGGAAAAGCCGAGGCGATAGAAATCCGCCCCCGAGCTCTCCTGCCCCGCTCCGTCGATCTTGTTCACGGCCACGAGCACCGGGTGCTGGCTGCGGCGCAGAATGCGCGCGATCTCCTGGTCGAGTGAGCTGAGACCCGCCCGCCCGTCGACCACGAAAATCACGAGGTCGGCCTCCTCGATGGCCGTCATGACCTGATCCCGCACGGCCGCGATCAGATTCGACTCGGTGCTGGGATCGAAGCCGCCCGTGTCCACGATGGTGGCCTGCCAGCGCTCGAAGGTGGCCGTACCGTAAAGACGGTCCCGGGTCACTCCGGGCACGTCGTGAACGATGGAGCGTCGTCGCCCGACGAGGCGATTGAAGAGCGTGGATTTGCCGACATTGGGCCGACCCACCAGAGCGATGACGGGGCGAATCATGGCGGAGTCGGGCGGCTCAGCGGCCGAGGAGCGCGGTGACGAGCGCGCTTGCGGACGGGTCCACCGCCCGGATGGGCACACCCAGTGAAGCGCTCACGTCGTCGAGGGTGAGATCGTCGAGGAAGACCCCCGCCTTTTCGCTCAACGCGACCTGGGGCACCAGCACCTCGTGTCCCAGCGCCTGTCCGGCGAGCTGGGTCTGTATGTCGCGGCCGGTCAACAGTCCCGCCACGCCGATGCCGTGCCCGAACCACTCGTTGACCACGGGCATCACCGAGACCTCGAGCCCCTCGGCGCGCACGGCGCCCAGCAGGGCGCGCATTCGCGGGGCGAACATGGTGCCCGTCACCACCGTCACGGCGCGCGGGGAGCCCAGAGGCCGGGCGAGGCGCCGGCGCGCGGCGGCGAATCCGTCGCTGAAGCGCCGCACGAGTCCGACGCCGTCCTCGATCACGGGGAAGCCCTCGTAGGACGCGGCCGCGGGCACGGGCAGCCCCGCCTGGAGGTACACCTCGTCCGAGGCCCACACGAAGCGCGTGCCCAGCGAGTCGAGGAACTCGCGCTGCCAGCCGGCTATGCCCGCGGCGAGATTGCGCGCCTCGAGGGCGGTGTGGGTGCGGAGCTGGGGCAGTCGTTCGCGATGGCGCGTGAGACCGACGGGCACCACCGCCACCGTGGCCACCCCCGGGTGCAGATGCCCGAGCTCGCGCACCGAGCGCTCGAGCTGCGCCCCGTCGTTCCACTCCGGCACGAGGACGATCTGGGCGTGCATCACGATGCCGGCCTTGGCCAGCCGCTCCATGATGGGCAAGAGCTCGCGGCGGATCCGCGGCCCGCCGAGGAGCCGGTGACGCAGGGCGGAGTCCGTGGCGTGCACGGAGACGTAGAGCGGTGAGAGTCGCTGCGCTTCGATGCGCGCGAGCTCGTGCTCTTCGAGATCGGTCAGGGTGATGTAGTTGCCGTGGAGAAAGGACAGGCGAAAGTCGTCGTCCTTCACGTAGAGGCTTTTCCGCATCCCGCGCGGGAGCTGATGGATGAAGCAGAAGACGCACTTGTTGCTGCAGGTGTCGATCTCTCCCGGTCGCGGCGCTTCGAGCTCGAGGCCGAGGTCGGGCCCCGCGCGCCGGAGGATCGCGCCTCGCTTCTTGCCTTCGCGCTCCAGGGAGAACCGCAGCTGCTCGTGACCGGCGTGAAAGTGAAAATCGATGACGTCGCGGAGGGCTTCCCCGTTGATGGCCACGATCCGGTCGCCGGGACGGAGCCCGGCGCGGGCGGCCGGTGTCCGCTCCCGGACGGTGGCCACGACCACGCCCGCGGCGGTGGGGCTAGCGCAGGCGGTCATGCTCGAGGTTGCTGCGGTGGGCCTGGCCGGCGCCCTCGTCGTCAGGCGGGTTGAGCTGCTTGAGTCCCTGCACGAGGTACTGGAGACCGGAGCCGACGGTGAAGAGCGCGGTGACCCACGCCGCCGTCTTGGGGAGGAAGACCAGGGTCTTGAAGTAGTAGGCGAGCATGGCGGAAAGCACGGTGCCCATCTGGAAGAGCGTGGACGCCTTGCCGAGCCAGCTCGGCGTCGGATGCACGGTACCCCCGGCCACATGGATGACGAGGACGCCGACGCTCAGGATCAGGTCGCGGCTCACCACCACCGCCGCGATCCAGAACGGAATCACTTTCAGATAGGTCAGGGTGATGAATGCCGATGTGATGAGGAGCTTGTCGGCGACCGGATCGAGGAAGGCGCCGAGCCGGGTCTGCGTCCCCCGCTTCCGCGCGATGTAGCCATCGAGCATGTCCGTGAGGCTGGCCGCGCAGAAGACGGCGAGGGCCCAGCCCGGCTTCCGGTAGACGAGCAGGGTCACGAAGACCGGAATGAGCAGGATGCGGAGCGTTGTCAGCCAGTTGGCCAGTCCCATAGATCGTCCGTTGCGGACGAGGCCCAATCTTATCACTCCCGGCTCGGCCGCCGGCGCGAAACGTGGGTGGCTCAGCCAGCCTGCCGATAGGGCTCCAGGGGACCCAGAAGGCGTGGGGGCAGCTCGACCTCGAGGAGGATGCCGTCGACGTCGTCGGAGCGTGAGAGCACTCGGCCGCGCTCGTAGCACTGTGCGATGGCCGTGCCGTCACGGTAGGGAATCCGCAGGGTGACGCGCGCGACCCCGGGACGGAGCGCCCGCTCGATGCGATCGATCAGCGCGTCCATCCCCTCCCCCGTGCGCGCCGAGACGGCCACCCCGTCGAAGCGGTCCACGAGAGCGCCGAGAGCAGCGCCAGGCTCGAGGCGGTCCACCTTGTTGAGGGCCACGATGGTCGGCCGGCGGCCGAGCTCCAGCTCGCCGAGGAGGGCCTCCACCGCTTCCATCTGCTCTTCGAGACCCGGATGACTCGCGTCGACCACGTGCAGGAGTACGTCGGCCTCTTCGAGCTCTTCGAGCGTCGCCTTGAATGCTGCCACGAGCTGATGCGGCAGCTTGCGGATGAAGCCCACCGTATCGGTCAGGATGAAGGGGGCGCGGGAGGCGCGCGAGACGAGCCGGGCCGCCGGATCGAGGGTGACGAAGAGCCGGTCGGCGGCGGTGTGCTCTGATCCCGTGAGGTGATTGAGCAAGGTGGTCTTGCCGGCATTGGTGTAGCCGACGAGGGCGACCACGGGCACCCCGGCCGCCTTGCGACGGTCGCGGAGGAGGCGGCGGTGCACGCGCACGCGCCCGAGCTCGCCGCGGATTTTCTCGATGCGATGGCGGATCATGCGCCGGTCGGACTCGAGCTGGGTCTCGCCCGGGCCCCGCGTGCCGATGCCGCCGCCGAGCCGCTCGAGATGCTTCCACTGCCCGATGAGGCGCGGGAGCAGATACGACAGCTGGGCGAGCTCCACCTGGAGCTTTCCCTCCATGGTTCGCGCCCGCTGGGCGAAGATGTCGAGGATGAGCGCGGTGCGGTCGATGACCTTGAGCCCGAGCGATCCCCCGAGATTGCGCTCCTGCACGGGGGAGAGCGGGTCGTCGGAGATCATGAGATTGGCCCCCTCGCGCTCCGAGGAGGCCTTGAGCTCGTCGACCTTGCCCTTGCCGAAATAGAGCTTGGGCGTGGGAGCCCGGCGTTCCTGGGTCATCCGCCCCACCACCTCCGCCCCCGCCGACTCCGCGAGGCGGCCCAGCTCGTCGAGGGACTCTTCCACTTCGAACCTGTGCTGCTTCGGCAGCTTCAGAGCGGCCAGGAGCGCTCGTTCTCTCTTCCTCACTCTGTCCATCCCTCTCGCGTGATCTCCTTGACGATGCGCTCGGCGGCACCCTCGGGCCCGCCCGTCTCGTCCACGTCCAGCCATCTGAGGTCAGCTTCGCGCGCGAACCACGTCATCTGCCGCTTGGCGTAGCGACGGGTATCGCGGACCATGAGGGCGAGGGCCTCGGCCTCCGTCATGCGCTGCTTCGCCACCGCCGCGAACTGCCGGTAGCCGATGCCGCCCAGGCCGGGTGAGGTCTCATCGTAGCCGGCTTCGAGAAGGCGCTGCACCTCGTCCATCATCCCACCGGAGCACATTCCGCGCGCGCGTTCTTCGAGCCGCCGGTTGAGCACGCTCCGCTCCTGGCCGAGCCCGAACAGGAGCACCCTCCACGGCGAGACGGCCCGTGACCAGCCGCCTCTTTCTTCCTGATCGCTGCCGTGCTTCTCGATGGCCCGGATGATGCGCACGCGATCGTTCGGATGGAGCCGCCGGGCGGCGTCCGGATCGAGGGCGGCCAGCTGCGCATGGAGCGCGGGCGATCCCCTCTCGGCCGCCACGGCGTCCAGACGCGCCCGCAACGCCGGATCGGCGGGTGGCGCCGGGTCGAGGCCTTTCAGGAGGGCCCGGATGTAGAGTCCCGTGCCCCCCACCACTACGGGCAGCCGGCCGCGCCCGCGGATCGCGTCGATGCTGGTGAGCGCCTCCCTTCTGAAGCGCGCGGCGTGATAGCGCTCGTCGGGCTCGATGACGTCGAGAAGATGGTGCGGCACGGCCGCCTGCTCGGCGCGTGTCGGCTTCCCGGTGGCCACGTCCATGCCCCGATAGACCTGGCGCGAGTCGGCACTCACCACCTCGATCGCGAGGCGTGCGGCAAGGTGGACGGCGGCCGCGGTCTTTCCCACTCCCGTGGGCCCGCAGATGACGAGAAGCGGAGGCGCCGCTACCACGTGCGCCGGAGCTCCCGCTTGATTTCCTTGAGGGACAGCCGGGAGACGATGGGTCGCCCGTGGGGACAGAAATACGGCGTCTCCGTGGCCGAGAGATCGGCGAGGAGCCGGGTCATTTCCTCCCGCTGCAGCGGAGCATGCGCCTTCACCGCCGCGCGGCAGGCGACGAAGGCGAGAGCCCGATCGACGATGGGAGAGTCCGGCGTGGCGGCCGGGGCCCCGACCTCGTCGAGCAAGCCTTCGATGAGGCGGCGGGGCTCCGCCCCCTTGAGGAGGCTCGGCACGGCGCGGAGGAGCACGCTGCTTCCGCCGAAATCCTCGAGGGCGAAGCCGAGGTTCTCCAGATCCCCCTGCCACTCCGCAAGGAGCGCGGCCTTCCCCGGGCCCAGCTCGAGGGATTGGGGAAAGAGAAGAGCCTGGGAGGCCAGCGGACCGGCGGCCAGCTCGTGCTTGAGCTGCTCGAAGAGCACACGCTCGTGGGCGACATGCTGGTCGATGAAAAACACTTCTTCCTCGCTCGCCGAGACGACGAACGTGTCCTGGAGCTGGCCGATCACATTGCCGAACCGGCCAGGCCCGAAGGGCGCGATGCCTTCGCGGAAGAGCGCCCCCTGGATGTCAGCCGGCGACGAGGACCCAGAAACGATCTCCGCGCTTCCCCAGTTCACGGATGGGCCCGCGGACATGTCGCCCACCATGCTCTCGCCCGGCGTGGTGAGGCCCGCCTGGGGCTGGACCACGCGCGCGGAGCGCAGCGCGTCCTGGACGGCGCGGAAGACGGCCTCCTGGATGAGGCGCGGCGAGCGAAAGCGAACCCATGCCTTGGTCGGGTGGACATTGACGTCGACCTCGGGCAGAGGCACCTCGATGCCGAGCACGGCTACGGGAAACTGGTGGCGCGCGAGCATGGGACGGTAGCCCTCGATCAGCGACTGGGTCAGCGCCGTGTCCCTCACGGGGCGGCCGTTCACGATCAGCGTGATCTCATCGCGATTGCCCCGCGCCCGCTGGGGCGGGGCGAGAAGCCCCGTGATGCGGACCACGCCCTGGGTGTGCAGCACGTCCAGCATGGCCTGGGACGTCTCGAAGCCCAGAAGCGCTCCCACGCGGTCCCGCAGCGTGGTGGTGACGGGTGCGGCAAGGACAGCCTTGCCGTGATGGAGCACGCGGAGCTGGAGATCCGGCCGGGACAGGGCGATGCCCTGGAGGAGACGGAGGGTGAAGGCGAGCTCGGAGGGCGCGCTGCGAAGGAATTTGAGCCGCGCCGGCGTATTGAAAAAGAGGTCCTGCGTCTCCACCGCCGTCCCAGTTTCCCCGGCGACTTCCAGACGCGCTTCGATGCTGCCTCCCGCCCCTCGGAGAAGCGTGCCCACCGCGCTTCCCCGAGGGCAGGAGCGTATCTCGAAGCGGCTCACCGCGCAGATGGCGGGGAGGGCCTCTCCGCGGAAGCCGAGGGTGCCGATGGCGTCCAGGTCTCTCTCGTCGGCGATCTTCGAAGTCGCGTGGCGCTGGAGGGCGAGGTCCAGGTCCTCGCGGGTCATCCCTACGCCGTCGTCGGTGACGCGGATGAGCTGACGCCCGGCGTCCTTGAGCTCCACGGTGATGGAGCGCGCGCCGGCGTCGAGGGCGTTTTCCACCAGCTCTTTGACCACGGAAGCCGGCCGCTCTACGACCTCGCCCGCGGCGATCTTGTTGATGAGCAGATCGGACAGGAGCCGGATCGGGCTCACGGCTGAGCCTTCAATCGCTGCTGCCACTCCGCGAGCAGGTTGAGGGCGTGGAGCGGGGTCAGCGAGGAGACGTCGAGAGCGGCCAGCTCCTTGAGAAGCGGATCCGTGGCATGGGGAAAGAGGCCGAGCTGGGCCTGGGGCGGCGCGGGGGGAGCGAGGGAGGTGGGGGGCTGACTTTCCAGTTCGGCGAGGATTTCCCGCGCGCGGGTGATCACCGCCTGAGGCAGCCCGGCGAGGCGGGCGACCTGAATGCCGTAGGAGCGATCGGTTCCGCCTGGCCGCACCTTGTGGAGAAAGATGATCTCGTCGTTCCACTCTTTCACGGCCACGTGGTAGTTGCGCACGCGCGGGAGCGTGTCCGCGAGAGCCGTCAGCTCATGGTAGTGGGTGGCGAAGAGCACCTTGGCTCCGCGGCCACGGTCGTGCAGCTCCTCGGTCACCGCCCATGCGATGGCGAGGCCGTCGAAGGTGGACGTGCCGCGACCGACTTCGTCGAGGAGGATGAGGCTCCGGTCCGTGGCATGGCGGAGGATGCTCGCCGTCTCGACCATCTCCACGAGAAAGGTGCTCTGGCCCCGGGCCAGATTGTCCTGGGCGCCCACCCGCGTGAGAATGCGATCCACCACGCCGATGCGGGCCGAGCGGGCGGGCACGAAGGCGCCCATTTGGGCGAGGATGACGAGCAGCGCGGCCTGGCGCATGAACACGCTCTTGCCGCTCATGTTCGGCCCGGTGAGGATGATCACCTGCTCCGCCTCGGGGTCGAGTCTGAGATCGTTGGGCGTGACGGGGCGCTCGCCGCCCATCTCGAGCACGGGATGGCGACCATCTTCGATCTCGAGGCCTCTCCCGCCGTCGATCACGGGCCTGACATGGCCGCGCTCGTGGGCCACCTCGGCCAGGGAGATCAGCGCGTCGAGCGCGCCCACCGCGCGCGCCGTCTTGCCGAGGGCGGACGCTTCGGCCGCCACCGCCGAGCGGATCTCCACGAACAGCTCGAGCTCGAGCCGGGCCATTCGCTCTTCCGCCCCGAGCACCCGGCTCTCGTATTCCTTGAGCTCGGCCGTCACGTACCGCTCCGCGCCCACCAGAGTCTGACGCCGTATGTACTCTGCGGGCACTTTGGCGGCCTGGGCGTGACTCACCTCGATGCCGTAGCCGAAGACGCGATTGAAGCGCACCCGGAGCGTCGTGATGCCCGTGCGCTCGCGCTCCCGCTTCTCGAGGGAGGCGATCCATTCCCGGGCTTCGCGCGCGCCTCGCCTGATTTCCCCGAGCTCGGCGCTCCAGGTCTCGCGGATCAGCCCGCCCTCCCGGAGGGTCAGGGGCGGCTCGTCCTCGAGCGCGTCCTCGAGGAGCTTGTGCAGGGCGGGCAGCGATGTGATGTCCTCACCGAGGGTGGCGAGGAGGGGCGCGCTCAGGCCGGCCAGGCTGTCCCGAAGGGCGGTCAGGCAGCCGAGGAAGCCGCGGAGGCCCGTCAAATCGCGCGCGTGCGCGACGCCGAGGGCGGCGCGGCTCGAGAGGCGCTCGAGGTCGCCGATCCCGCCTAGCTCCTGCCGCAATGCCGCGCGGCGGGCGGGCTCGGCCACGAGGGCGGCCACCGCGTCGTGACGTCTCGAGATCCCTTCGATGTCGAGGAGCGGGCGAAGGAGCCACTGCCGGAGCATCCGTGCCCCCATGGGCGTCGACGTCCGGTCGAGCGTGGACAGGAGCGAGCCGCGCGCGCTCCGGTCCTGGGTACGCTCGAAGAGCTCGAGAGTGGCCACGGCCGTCGGGTCGAGGAGGAGGGCGTCTCCGGGAGCCAGTCGCTGGAGACGCGTGAGGTGACCGAGAGAGTCTCCCTGGGTTGCTTGGAGATAAGCGAGGGCGGCCCCGGCCGCCTGGATACCCGCGCTCATGTCGCCGACACCGAGGCTGTCCAGCGACGGCACGCGAAAGTGCGCGGCCAGTCTCTCCCGGGCCGGGCGCAGGGCAAACCAGGAGGGCTCCCCGCTCGTGACGGGGAGGCCGAGCGCGGCGAGTCGCGTGGCCAGCGCGGGCTCGGGCTCGCGCGCGAGCAGGCTCTCCGCCGGCTGGCGCAGGAGGACGGTTTCGAGCAGGGCGGTGCCGTCCCCACTCCCCTCGCCGATCCAGAACTCGCCCGTTGACACGTCCACGAGAGCGGCCCCCAAGGCGCCCCCCGCGCCTGTTCCGGAGCGATGCAGGGCGAGGAGGAAGTTGTTGGCGGCGCCGTCCAGGTATTGCGTGTCCGTGAGCGTACCCGGGGTGATGACGCGGACGACCTCTCGCCGCACGAGCTTCTTGCCCTTGCTCGGCGCCTCCATCTGCTCGCACACGGCAACCTTCCGGCCGGCGCGGATCAGCCGGGCGATATAGCCGTCTGCCGCGTGATGCGGAATGCCCGCCATCGGGATGGCGCCGTCGCCCTTCTGACGCGAGGTGAGGGTGATCTGGAGCAGCCTGGCGCCTTCTTGCGCGTCCTCGAAGAAAAGCTCGTAGAAGTCGCCGAGGCGGAAGAGCAGGAGGTAGTCGGGATAGCGCTTCTTGAGCTCCCGGTACTGCAACATCATGGGAGACAACGGGGTCGACAACGGGGGCGACACGTGGGTCGACGACCCGGGTGACGAGACCAGCGGAAGCTCGGGAGAGTCGCTTGTCACGGGTCGAGCGCCGCGAGGAGACGATCGTACGTCGTATCGAGGGACTCGGGGAGCACTTTGGTCTCGGCGATGACCGACATGAAATTGCTGTCGCCGCCCCAGCGGGGCACCACGTGCATGTGGAGATGATCCGGCACGCCGGCACCTGAGACGCGGCCCTGATTGAGGCCGATATTGTAGCCGGCGGGATGATAGGCGCGGCCGAGCGCTCGAACGGCCACCCGGACCAGGCTCATGACCTCGCCCAGCTCTTCCTCGGTCGCTTCGTCGAGGGCCCCCACGTGGCGGGTGAAGGCGGCCATGACATGGCCCGAGGCGTAGGGGTACTTGTTGAGGATGAGGAAGGCCTTGGCGGACCGGAGCAGAACGAGGGTGCGGCGATCGTCGTCGCTGGCCAGCGCTTCACAGAAGATACAGCCACCTGCTGAAGAAGGTGTTGCCGCCCCGGCGGACGCTACGTACGCCATCCGCCACGGCGCCCAGAGTCGATCCACGCGGCTACGGGGCGACCTCTAAGTGTTGACCAGCTCGCGCAGCCTCTTCCCGACCTTGAAGAAGGGCACGCGCTTCTCGGGGACGCTGACGCTGTCGCCCGTCTTGGGGTTGCGGCCTTTTCGGGAATTGCGGTGCCGGATGCGAAAGCTCCCGAACCCCCGCAACTCAACCTTGTCTCCTTTGGCGAGCGCATCGGTGATGTTGTCGAAGACGGTGTTGACGATCAACTCCGTCTCCTTCTTCGTCAGGCTCGACAGTTTGGAGACTTCTTCGATGAGATCCGCTTTGGTCATGAGCCCGCTCCCTCCACGGGAACCTTGCCGCGTTGGCGACCCTGATGCCTCGACTGGGCCGGTTCCACCCTAGGAACCTAACATGTTGGCCGAAAGATTGTCAAGCAGGGCAAGGGTTTACGGCTACTGCATCAGATAGAGGGGGGTGCGGATCCCCGGCAAAGTGGGCAGAAGCGCCGAAGTAGGGGGCAGCCCGAGACGGCTTTCGAGCAGCTCCCTGACAGAGAAACGCTTTCTCGGGTAGAGGAGTTTGGGCCGGCCGCTGATATTGGCGAGCTTGCCTGCCGCTTCGACCGCGTCCTCGAAGCCGCCGAGGTCGTCCACCATCTTGAGGGCCTGCGCCTGCTGGCCGGAGTAGATACGGCCGTCGGCGAAGGCGAGCACTTCCTTGCGATCGAGACCGCGGCCCTCGGCTACGGCGTCCACGAACTGCGAGTAGACGTCATCGAGGAGGGCCTGGAGAATCTTGCGCTCCTCCGGGGTCATGGTGCGCGCGAAGTTGCCGATGTCCTTGTAGGAGCCGGCCTTGACCACCACGTAGTCGACACCGACCTTCTTGAGGAGCCCCTCGATGTTGGCCATCTGCATCACCACTCCGATGGAGCCGGTGAGGGTTCCCGGATTGGCGTAGATCCTGTCGGCAGCCGTCGCCACGTAGTAGCCGCCGGAGGCGGCCACCGCCCCGAAGGAGGCGATGACGGGCTTGCCGCCCTTGCGGACGCGCTGGATGGCCGCGAAGATCTCTTGCGTCGGCGCGACCACCCCGCCGGGGCTATTGACCCGCAGGATGACGGCCTTGACCGCGGGATTGTCCGCGTGCTCGCGTAGCTCGCGAACGGCGGTGGCACCGTCCACGATGATGCCTTCGATCTCCACCACCGCCACCCGCGGGCCACCCGCCGACAGGCCATCGTCGCTCACCGCGTTCATCAGGATCAACAGCGTGCCGATGAAGAGCACGAGGATACCGACGGTCACCCCGATGGCGATGAGGGCGACGCGGCCGCGCGGCGTCACGGCTTGCTCCGCACGCCTGGCCTACTCCTCGTCGTCCTCGAAGTCGTCGCCGCCGCGGCGCTTCCTACCCTTCGCACGCCCACGCGTCTCGGCCTGTGGCTCCTCCAGGATAGCCGCGGCCAGATCCTTGAGGCTGAGCCCGATGCGCCGCTCATTGGGATCGACGCGGATCACCATCAGGGTCAGCTCGTCACCCACATTGACGAGGTCGGCGGGCGAGGCGATGGGGCGGCTCGACATCTGTGAGACGTGAAGGAGGCCGTCCACCCCCGCCTCGAGCTCCACGAAGGCGCCGAAGTCGGTGAGGCGCACGACCTTGCCGGTGACGCGAGAGCCCATCGGGTAGCGCTGCGACACGGACTCCCATGGGTCGGGCTGTATCTGCTTCAGTCCCAGCGAGATCCGCTTGTTGTCGCGGTCCACGTTGAGGACTTGCGTCTCCACCGACTGACCCTTCTTGAGGATCTCGGAGGGGTGGCCGATATTGCGCGTCCACGACATGTCGGAGATGTGGAGCAGGCCGTCTACCCCAGGCTCGAGCTCCACGAAAGCGCCGAAGTCGGTGAGGTTCCGCACCTTGCCTTCGATGCGCTCACCCGGCTTGTAGCGCTCGTCGATGGTCGCCCACGGGTCCGCCTCGACCTGCTTCATGCCGAGGGAGATCCTCTTGGTGGCCTTGTTCACGTCGAGCACCATCACGTCGACCATGTCGCCGACGTTGACGAGCTTTGAGGGATGCCGGACCCGCCGCGTCCACGACATCTCAGAGACGTGGACCAGCCCCTCTACCCCGGGCTCCAGCTCCACGAAGGCGCCGTAGTTCGTCAGGCTCACCACGCGCCCCTGCACCTTGGCGCCGACGGGATAGCGATCGTCCACCACCGCCCAAGGGTCCGAGGACTTCTGCTTGTAGCCGAGCGACACGCGGCCGGTCTCGCGGTCGAAGTGCAGCACGACGACTTCGACCTGATCGCCGATCTGAAAGATCTCCGACGGATGACCCACCCTGCCCCAGGACATATCGGTCACGTGGAGGAGGCCGTCGATGCCGCCCAGATCGATGAAGGCGCCGTAGTCGGTGATGTTCTTCACCGCACCCGTGAGCACCATGCCCTCGGAGAGCACGGAGAGGGTGTGCTTCCTCTTCTCCTCGCGCTCCTCTTCGAGGACGGCGCGCCGGGAGAGGACCACGTTGCCCCGACGCCGGTTCAGCTTGATGACCTTGGCGCGGATGACCTGGCCGAGCATGGAGGCAAGGTTTTTCACCGGCCGCAGGTCCACCTGCGATCCGGGCAGGAAGGCGCGCACTCCCACGTCCACGGAGAGCCCGCCCTTGACCACCTCGACCACCTTGCCTTCCACCGGCGTGCCGCTGTCGTGGGACTTGGAGATGGCGTCCCACACCTTGATCTTGTCGGCTTTGTCCTTGCTGAGGACGATCAGCCCTTCGCTGTCCTCCTTGGACTCGAGATAGACCTCGATCTCGTCGCCGAGCTTCGGCAGCGCGCCGGCGTGGCGGAATTCTTCGATGGCGATGGTCCCTTCGCTCTTGTAGCCGATGTCCACCAGCACTTCGCTGTCCCGGACTTCGACCACCGTGCCGCGGACGACCTCCCCTTCTTCGATGTCGCCCACGCCGCGATTGAACCAATCCTCCATCGTCTCCTCCGGGGCGTCAGCCACCTCCTTCTGGGCCCCTGCGAGGATCTTCGCCTTCCGGTTATCCGTCTCCATAATGCGGTGCTTCCTCCTTGATAGATGTCGCCGGGGCGTAAGCTGCGAGTCGCCCCTAGCGGTGCAGCCGGTCCTGCTGCTCCTTCAATTGCGTGATGGCGCGCATCATTTCATTTGCGGCCTCCCGGTAGCGATCCTTGCGTCCCTCGCCGGTCTGAGCCTTGAAGTGTAACGCGGGTCCGAATCTTACGCTCACTTGGCTGCGGCGGGGCCGGACCGCCCCCTTGGGGAGGGCCTCGAGGGTACCCGAGACATAGGCGGGCACCACGGGGGCCCCGCTCATGACCGCGAGCATCCCCACGCCCGGCTTGGCCTCGCCCAGGCGGCCGTCGAGGCTCCGGGTTCCCTCGGGAAAGACGAGGAGAGCCTTGCCTTCCTCGAGCAGACGCGCGGCCGTCTTGAGCGCGCGCGGATCGGAGCCCTCGCGCCGCACCGGCCGCGCGTGGAGCGCATGGATCAGGCGCCCGAAGAGTGGGATGCGGAAGAGCTCGGCCTTGGCGAGAAAGAAGACCTGCCGCGGCGCCGACCCCCCGACCACGGGCGGGTCGAGTATGCTCTGGTGATTGGAGACGATGAGGGTGGCTCCGGTGGGGGGCACGTGCTCCGCCCCCGTGACGCGGAGACGGAACCACCACCGCATCAAGGCCACCACCGGCACCTTCAGGATCGCGTACAGCACCGCGCCTGCTCCACCGCGTCGAGGATGATCTGCGCGACTGTGGCGGGCGGCACGCCGG
>WNGE01001682.1_pt1 | contig 27843 bp, 26 predicted proteins | sample 5400651 | NCBI WGS metagenome assembly WNGE01 (sample SAMN13153370, study PRJNA577476) | soil metagenome | isolation source: 60 cm soil or saprolite under grassland replicate 2 | place: USA:California | collected 2016-06-15 | reverse complement strand
AGCCCACCCCGCCCGCTGAGTCTGCCGACCCGGCCGAGCCGCCGGCAGTGGCGCTGCTGCTGCACACCGCCGTGCCGCCCGCCACCGACCACCCCTACCGCCCGCACGCCAGCCCCGCCAGCACCACCAGCCACCTCGCCGGCCGCCACGGCATCCAGCTGGACGGCGAGCACGCCCAGCTACTCGCCGAGCAGTTCACCGACCCCGACCAGCTCCACCGCTTCGCCCACGAGCCCACCGACGAGCGGGCGGTTGTCGCGCTGCTGGTGGACCCGCTGGTCGACCAGCTCCTGGACCTGCTCGACCAGCAGCTCCCCCGCGACCTGCACCCGATCGTGCTGGCCGAGGCCGCCCTGGCGGTCCGCCTCCTCGACCCCTCGGCCCGGCCGGCCAGCCCGGCCCAGGCCGCCGACGATGGGCCACCGGCCGGGAGCCGACCGTGATGCGCGTCCTTGCCGCCACGCCGGCCGGCGTGGGAACCGTCGTGTGCTACCTGCGGACCGCCAACCCCGGCACGGTCGGGCAGCGGCACCTGCAACGCCAGCGCGCCAAGCTGCACGCCGAGCTCGCCGCCCAGGACTGGACGGTCCTGGAGGGGGTCGAGGACCTGCACCAGTCCGGCACGACCCTGCAGCGTCCTGGCCTGCGTCACGCTCTGGCGCTGCTCGCCGACCAGCGGGCCGACGCGCTGCTGGCCGCCGACCTCATGCATCTGGCCGTGGAGGCGGCGCTTCTCGGCGAGCTGGTGGGACTGGCCGCCGAGCAGGGCTGGCAGCTCCTGACCCTCAGCCCCACCGCCGCGGCGGGTTGGACGGCCACGCTGGCCGACCCTGGCCTTGGCTGCGGCCGTGGTGGTGCACGGCGATGATCGGGCAGCCGCGCCCCCACGGCCGGTGTGGGTGGTCGCTGGCCGCCTGGACTGCGGGCATCGGCCTGGCTGCTGCTCGGCCACCGGTGCGCCGGCCGGCCCGCCGTGCACCGGGACCTGGCCGCCGGCCTGCCCGGCGCCGCGACCCTGCACCGGCAGGCGCCCGCCCGCCGACCGCCCGCGCCCACCCCACACCGGCAGCCCCCAGCGTCATCCTCGACGGGAACCTCAACGCCGCACGCAACGGCAGCCTCACCGCCGCCGCAGCACGCACCGGCAACCTCACCGCGAACCTCCGCCGGCAGCTCACAGGCGGCGGCGCGGGCAGCGGCGTTCGCGCTCGGCCAGGCCGGCAAGCCGTACGTGTGGGGCGCCGAAGGCCCCGACGCCTACGACTGCCCTGGCCACGCATGAGCGCCGCCGACCAGTGGCGCTGGCTCTACGCCCACCACCGGGACTACCAGGGCGTCACCGCCACCCGGCTTGCGCCTGGGGATCTGCTGTTCTACGCCACCGACCCCCGTGACCCCACGTCGATCCACCACGTCGCCATGGCCATCGGCAACCGCCGCATGGTCGAGGCGCCCGCCCCCGGCATCCCCGTCCACATCGTCCCAGTCCGCTGGACCGGCCTGTACGCCGCCGCGCGACCCACCGCCTGAACCCCATCGTCCTCCAATTCGTCGTCCAACCCGCCGACCGCAAAGGAGCCCACCGTCATGCCAGCGGAGACCACCAGCCAGATGCCCACCACCGAGCCCGGCGGCCTGTTGGGGCTGGAGGCCCACTACGGCCGGCTGCTCGGCCTGCTCGCCGCCCGCTTACTCGACCAGGTCAAGCATGGCGACGGTGCGCCCACCGTCCAGGTCGTGCTCGACCTGGACGCCGACACCGACCCCGTCGATGTGTACAACGCCCTGCTGCAGGCGGCCGGCGCGTTCGACCAGAACCAGCAGCTTCGCGCCTACCTTGGCCAGCTCACCGCCGAGCACACCCTCACCCTGCTCACCGCCGCGCACATGTGGGCGCTGCTCCAAAGCGCCAGCGCGGCGCTGCGCTACCACCCCGACCTGAACGACGCCGACCGCGAGCTGGTCCGGGCGCTGGAGCAGATGTGCGAGCTGGCCGAGACCCCCATCGCCAGCGTCCCCGCGGTCGGCGTGGAGCTGCACGAGGAGCTGGAGGCCGCCCGTGAGGTCACCGCCGCCCTGGACGTGCTCCAGGAGGCCACCGCCGGCGGTGATCCCCACCAGGTCCGCGCCTGCCAGCAGCTGCTGGACCGGGCGCGCCAGGAGTACCGCGAGCTGGTCGCCGGCCACGTCCACGCGCCCCTTGGCTCGTAGCAGGAGGAGGTGATCGGCATGCTGTGGCTCGCCAAGGGCCTGGGCCTGTCCGCCGCCACACTGGCACTGGTCGGCCTGCTCATCCGGGTGCTCAAGGCGGTCGGCGCCGGCCGGCTGCCACGCGCCACCCTGGCGCCCATGCTGGCGGCCGGCGTCGGCCTGGTGGCCTTGGCCTTGCACATCACCAACCCGCACCTGGGCCTTGTCGTGTTCGTGGCCGGCGTGGTCATGGTCGTGGCGGTGAGCGGTTTCTCCCTCGGGATGCTGCTGGCCGCGGTCCTCGCGTCCCGCCGCCAGCGATGATCCTGCGGCGCAGGCTCGACATCCTGGAGCGGCTGCAGCGCATCTTTCAGCGGCAGCTCGCCATCGACCAGGCGCTGGACCGCACCGCCAGCGCCTGCGCGAGCAGGAACGGGCGCTCGGGGAGCGAGCGCGGCTGCTGGGCCAGTGGGCGGCCGCCCTGGACGCCCTCGACCAGGCCCACCAACGCGGCGACCCGAGCAGGTCCACGGCTGCCAGCAGCGCCTGGACCAGGTCCGCCAGGCGTACCGCGAGCAGCCCGCCACCTCAGCCCCACAAGCCCACCGGCCACCGAGCCCGACCACCTGACCTCGCCATGCACAAGCAACCCCGTAGAAAGGCATCCCAAGATGACCCGCCGCCACCTGCCCATTCTGACCGACGCCCAGCGCCAGGGCCTGCACCCGCGCCTGCTGGAACCGATTGAGTACCGAAAGTCAGGGTTGAGCCTGAACTTTACGGACCGTAGGTAGTACCGAACGCGACGTCTGTCCCGCCTGTGTTCATGCGCGTCCCGTGCTCGTTTACCGACCGAGTTCGACACGCTCGACATGTCCAGCACCAGGGCGGAGGGTGGATGGCTCGCAGGCTTGTGGTGGGAGATCTCAGAGTCCAGGAGTTGCAGCGTAGGGATGGCCGGCGGTCGTGGACGATCGTGTGGCCGGAGGGGACGGTGCACCAGGAGGCGGACCGGTTCCTGCGTCGCCACGAGGGCTCGGGCACCCAGCGGACCTACGCCTATCTGCTGGTGGATCATCTGCGCTGGCTGGACCGAGAATGCCTGCCGCTGGCCACGGTGAGCCTGCGCGACCTCGAGCGCTACATGGGGCTGGTCGGTGCCGAGGTGCGCATGCCGCTCGGAGCGCCGTGGCGGGTCGGCAAACGGCCCTACGGCACGGCCGCGCTGTCGACCACGGCGGCCTGCCTGAAGGGCTTCTACCTGCACCAGGCGTCCCTGGGTGTCAACGGTGCGCTCGGCAAGGCGCTGGATCAGACGCGCCTGCCGACTCGAGCGGACCGCCGCCGGGCGTTCCTGGGGCACGTGACCGCCAGCATGCCGGCCAACCCGCTGGCGCCCAGCAGGGTGCGTCGCCGCCATCCGAAGCTGCTGCCCGACGGGGCACGCCAGCGGCTGCTTGAGGTCGTCCACACCGCCCGTGACCGGCTGGTGGTGACCTGGCTTGCGGATGGGGGCTTTCGGATCGGCGAGCTGTGCGGCCTGCACCTTGCCGACCTGCATCTGCGCGAGGGTGCGGCCTGCGGGGAGTGTCGCGCCCCACACGTGCACGTGTGCCACCGGCCCGGCAACCCCAACCGCGCTGAGGCCAAGACCAAGCACCCCTGGCAGGTCGAGGAGGGGACGGTGTGCGGCGGGCTGATCCGGCGGGTCAGCCCGGCGATGATCCACACCTACTTCGACTACCTCACCGGCGAGTACCCCCGCCGGCAGGCGGGGCACGGGATGCTGCTGGTGCAACTGTCCGGCCCCCATCATGGGCAACCGTGGTCGCCGGTCGGCGCCCGCCGGATGTTGGCCCGGGCAGGCGAGCGGGCGGGACTGGGCAGGATCCGCCCGCACGCGTTTCGTCATTCGTTCGCCACCGGTGTCCTGGACGCCTCCGGCGGCAACCTGCTCATCGCCCGCGACGCTGGCGGCTGGGCCTCCACCACGGTGGTGGACGAGATCTATGGCCACGTCGACGTCCACGACCCGGTCTTGGACGCGGCGCTGCGCCAGGTGTGGGACGGCCAGGCGTGAGCGTGACCGCGCCGCTGCTCCTTCACCAGCATCAGCCCGAGCAGCCCGACCGGGCAGCCCGCGACCGGCTCGAGCTGTTGACCGCGCTGATCAACGGGCCCAGCTTCGACCCGCTGTTCCGGGCCGACGTGATCGAGATCCCGCCGCAGCACCTGGTCTACGGGTGGGAGTGTGTGGTGCGCGGCTGCCAGCGGCCTCGCGCGTACCGCACCGAGCTTTGCTACACCCACAGGCTGCAGTGGTGCGAGGTCCGCGACACTGCAATCACCAGGGCCGAGTTCGTCCGCGCCGCGCAGCCGATCGGGCCGCCGACCCACCGAGTGGGGAACCTGTCGTGTCGGATCTGCCCAGACCGGCCTGCGGAGACGCTCGGCCTGCGACTGTGCCGCCATCACCGGCAGCGCTGGTATCGCCATCGCGAGGACCACGGCCAAGCCGCCGACCTGCACACCTGGGCGGCTGGTGAGACGCCGCGCGCCGGCTTCGGCCAGTGCCAGGTGGTGGTCTGCACCGACCCTGCGGAGTCGCCGCTGGGATTGTGCCTGCGGCACCGCACCCGCTACCGGTCGATGGGCCGCCCGGGCGGCGCGTCGCTGCCCCCGTGGTGGCATGGCCAGGATCCGCACGAGCAGCCGATCCAGGTCCGCTTCGACGACGAGGCCGCGTTTCGCCGCTGGTGCGCCACGGTTGGCCCGTCGATGCGGCTGGGACAGCTCAACCTGCTCGGGCTGCGGCCCCTGCCCGCCGCCGAGATCAAGTGGGGACTGTTCGCACACACCCAGCAACGCCAGCACACCTGGTGGTGGCCCGATCGCATCCAGAACATGGTCAATCTCTGCCGCCAGCGTGCGCTGTGCTCGCTGACCGAGCTGGAGTTGGACGGCTGCGCCCATTTCACCCGCCTGATCGTGCGGGAGATGCGCAACGCGCTGCGGCTGATCTACTACACCCCCGCCGACACCCGCGCCACCGGGTTCATCGAGACCCAGCACTTCGGTGTGCGGTTTGCGGGACGGCTCGGCCACCTGGACCTGACCGGCGTGTCGCAGCGCTGGCTGCGCGAGCTGCTCTGGGACCACCTGGCCAACCTCCTGCGCTCCCCCAAGCGTCCCCGCAGCCAGGCACCCTTGGACACCCTGCGCCGGGCCTGCCAGGAGCTGAGTGTGTTCCTGGAGGTCGACGCGCCCGGCGGCGGCCACGACCCCACCCTGCTGGGCGCCGAACACATGCAGCGGTTCGTGGCCGACCAGCTGCACCGGGAGCGCGAAGGCCTGCCCTGCCTGGGCGTCAAGCGCGCCGACGGCACGCCCCCGGTCCTGACCTTCGCGGCCCGCCGCAACGTGTTCAACAACACCCGCCGGCTGCTGCGCGGCGCGGTGGACTCCGGCGCCGACCAACGCCTGGGGCTGGACCGGGCGTTCATCACCGCGATACCCACCGCAGGCCCTGACCGAAAGCGGACGCGCAGCCCGTTCACCGACGAGACCGCCCGCGCCCTGGCCGATGAGGCCAACCTGCAGCAATTCCAGGCCTACGACCCGATGGACCTCGGCATGCGCGACATCTGGGAGACGATCATCCTCACCGGGCGGCGCTGCGGTGAGGTCCTCAACCTCCGTCTGGACTGCATCGGCCGCTACGGCGGGCTGGCGATGCTGTGGCACGACCAGACCAAGGTCGGCAACTACGACGCTGCCATCCGCATCCCCGAGCGCCTCTACCAGCTCATCCAGCGGCGCCAACACAAGACCCTGGCCCGCTTCGAGGCCCGCCACGGCCGCCAGCCCACCACCCAGGAACGTGCGCGCATGGCGCTTTTTCCATCGCGGATGCGCAACCCCAACGGCCAGGCGGCCCTGTCCTATGGGTGGTTCCATCGCGGCTTCAGATCATGGGTCGAGCGGCTCGACCTCGGCCGCGTGGTCCCACACCAGGCCCGTCACACCCTGGCCACCAACCTGCTTCGCCACGGCGCCACCCTGGCCCACATCCGCCGCTACCTCGGCCAGGTCTCCGACCGCATGGCCGAGCACTACGTCCACCTCGCCCACTCCGACCTGGAAGACGTCCTCAACCACGTCTGGGTCGCCGGCCCCGGCGCCGCCAACCCCGGCGAGCTGCTGTCCAGCCACACCACGGACGGCACGCCGATGACCCGCGAGCAAGCCCTGGCCCTGGCGGTGGACCTCAGCCGCCGCAGCACCCCAGCCGAGGGCGGCTTCTGCACCTTCCAGCCCGTCATCGACGGCGGCGCCTGCCCCTGGAACCTCGACTGCCACCACTGCGACAAGTTCGTGCTGTCCGGCGCGGACCTGCTCTACTGGCGCCGCAAGCGCGAGCAGTGGGCCTCGATCGCCGAACGCGCCCCCGACGACGCCACCGCCGACTACCTCCACCAGGTGTTCGAGCCGACCGCCCGCGCCATCGACGGCCTCGAGCAGGCCCTGGCCGCACTCGGGCTGCTCCAGGAGGCCCTGACGCTGGACCTGCGCCGCCCGCAGGACTACTTCCACCGCCTGTGGAGCCTGACCCTCCCAGCCGCTAAGCTCGCCGACGTCAGCGGCGCCGGCGACGAACCAGATGGCGGCGACCTCAGCCTCGAGGATGGCGACGAAGACTTCGATAGCCCGCAGGACGCATCCGCATGAGCGCGCTCGCCACGCAGCAGACGGTCGCGGCCATCGCCGCGCGCCGGGCACGCACCGCCAAGATGCTGGACCGCGTGCGGGACACCGTGCAGCGGATGCGCCGCGAGAAAACTCCGATCACCTACCAGGCGGTCGCGCGACGCGCTGGTGTCTCGCGCACGTTCCTCTACCAGAACCCCGACGCTCGAGCGCTGGTCGCCGAGGCTGCCGCTGGTGCCACCGATCAGCAGTTCCGCGACCAGGCCGACCAGCAGGAGGCCTGCTGGCGGGAGCGAGCGCTCAACTCCGAGGAGGCGCTGAAGGCGGCGCACGGCGAGATCGGCCGCCAGCGGGCCCGTATCGGCGAGCTCATGGGGCAGGTCCGCGACCTGGAAGCCGACTGGACCCAGGAGGCTATCCAGCGCATCGCCACCGAGAACACCACCCTCAAGCAGCGTGTGCGGCAGCTCGCCCAGGACAACCGGACGCTCGAGGAGCGGTTGAAGGCCGCGCGGTCGAACCTGCGCTTCCAAGACCGCCGCATCGCTGACCTGGAAGCCCAGCTCACAGATCCACTCGCTCGCGCATGACCATTCGGCTCCCGACTGAGGCGGGTGAGCCTCTCGTCTCAGACTTCGACCGGGGTTAAGTGTCTTGGGCGCCTTGCTCGTCTTCAGAGAAAGAGCGCGCGCTACCGAGGACCGATCCAGTGGAGGTGAACCGCATGTCGCTTGCGGATCGGGTGCTGGTCGTCGGCTGGGGCGCGATGGTGCTGGGGGCTATCGTCATGCTGACGCTCAACGGCGCACCCACCGTGGTGGTGTTGAGCCTCATCGCCTGCCTGCCCCGCGGCGGCTCGACACTGCCGCCCAGGACGCAGCGGTGGCGACCCAATATCGTCCAGGAGTTCACCGAGCCGGAGGCTCGTGGGCCTGAGCAGTCACCGCCGGCGCCATGAGCCGGCCCGCCGGACGACGAAGACCAGGGCGAGGGGGCCGCGCGCGTGGCTGAAGACCCGGACTCGATCGGCCAGCACGATCTCTGCCCCGCAGCAGACGAGGCGAACGATCCTGACACTGGTCAACCGCTACGTCACGACTCCTCGAAGGAGGCATGCGCGCTGTTCTTCAAGCGGACCAGGTTACGGGTCTACCGGGCGATGCTGGCGAAGACTCGCAACCGTATGCACGCCGAGGACGCCACGGCGACCGCGTTCGCGGGTGCCTGGGAGCACTGGCCGGAACTCGCTGACCGGGACGAGTCGCAGGCGATCGCGTGGGTCATCACCGTCGCCCGCAACGCCTACCTGGACGCTCGGCGGCACTGGGAGGACCGCTGGGGATCGGACCTACCCGAGTTGCCGGGGCCGGAGCCGACCTGCTCGATGGACCCGAAGCTGTGGGCGGCAGTGCTTGCGCTTCCCGACCGGCAGCGGGAGGTTGTGGGATTGCGGGATCTCGCTAGGCTCACTTCCAGGGAGACCGCGAACGTGCTCGGGATCAGCCCAGGAGCAGTGACCGCACACCTGTGTCTTGCGCATAGATCGCTCCGCAAGACGCTCGGTGATGCCTGGCGCTTGGAGGGCCGTGATGGTTGACCAGCACCGCTTCATGGGCTACGAGCCGGTTCATCGCACGATCTTGATCGTCGACATCGAAGATTACGAAGCGGCCGACCGCACCGATCAGATTCGGGTCGCACTGCGCAAGGCACTCGACAACCTGCTCTGCATGGCGCTGGCGCAAGCCTCGATCACCGAGTCGAATTACCGGCGCGCCGATACGGGCGACGGCGTCGTCGTCCTGCTCTCGGCGGAGGTCTCCAAGCTCCGCCTGATCGACCCGTTCGTCCCGAGACTCGCCGCCGGAGTGAAGGCTTACAACCACGGAGTCGGCACCGAGGCCCGCATGCGCCTGCGGGTGGTGGTGCATGCCGGTGAGGTCATCGCGGACGAGGAGGGCTACTTCGGCGAGGACCTCAACCACGCCTTCCGGCTGCTGGACTCCATGGCACTGCGAAGACAGCTCGCCGCCACCGACGCACCCTTGGCCCTGATCGTGTCCCAGGCGATCCACGACGGGATCATCAAGCACCACTACGGAGGCCTCGATCCCTCCAGCTACCATCCAGTCCGAGTCACCGCCAAGAAGGACCAGCGGTTGCGCGCTTGGGTCTGGACGCCCCCTCCTCGCAGCAGCGAGATCGATGACGATGCGTGGCTGGTCGAGCGGATCCAGCGCGCCTTCGCACACGAGGAGCCCACAACCGAGTGGTCTGCCATCCTGCATGAGGACGCGCCGGCCGTAGTCGCCCAACCCCCCCCGGCCGAATGGGAATGGCAGGAAAGCGGCCCCTGGGATGATCAGGGATACAAGTTCCTCGCAAGCGCTCACGCCGATGAGTATCTACGGCGGGAGTTCGGCCTGACGTCAGAGCGTGACCGGGACGAGATCGTGGCGAAGGCCGTGTGGCGCTACCTCGAGGGGTGCGAGGCGGCAACGGTCAGGAGCAGCAAGGCGCTGGCGTGGCAGACGCTGACCCGCGTCGCCCTCAGCCACTTGCGCCGTCGCGTTCGCCAAGGGGCTCCAAGCGAGCTATCAGGGGAACGCTCGTTGGCTTGGAACGCCAGCCACGGATCCGCCAGCAGCTGAAGGGACCCAGAGTGCCATCCCGGAGCTGACCTGCTCGTTACGCTGTGATCGTTGGCATCGCCAAGCGTGCGGCGACCCACCCTGCCCGGCGAGCCAACCTGATACGCTCGCTCACCCAAGTGAGGGAGCAGAACGCGCTCCGTTTCGGCACCTCACGGTGCCATCCAGAGGGAACCCGATCAGTCTGGCGATAGCCACGGCGGTCTCCCTCAAGGATGGCCGGCGAGTAGTCGAGAGTCCGCTGGAAGACTCTTCACCTGATGGCCGCCGCCCAGAAGAGCACTGACCGCAGCCGTCCTGTTCGAAGTGAGTGACCATGTCACGACAGGCCAAGACCAACGCCTTCAAGGTCTTCGAGGCCAACCTCGAACGAGCCAGCGCCTTCCTACGCATCTTCGACGCGCCGGGTGGAAAGCCCCGAGGTCAAGGCCAGCCCTCCGATGACGAGAAGGAGTTGCTGCGCGGCTCGCTGGTCTTCGCGGTCGGCGCCCTGGACGCCTACTTGAGCGAGCTCGTCCTCGAGATCGTGCCGGAGCATGCCCCGAGTTCACCGCACCTCAGAGAAGCGCTGAAGGCGATCGCCAAGAATGATCCGGGGCTGAGCCTCCGCGTCGCACTGGCTGGAGACGACCGCGCCCGCAAGGATGAATTCCGTGACGCGCTGGAAGACTGGCTCGCCACGAAGTCGTTCCACGGCCCCGAGAAGATCGTGATGGCGCTCAGTTACGTCGGCTGCTCGATCGAATGGGACGAGTTCGACAAGGCGACTGGGACCGACACGGCGAAGGAACTCTCAAGAATCACAGACGAGCGACACGCGATCGTCCATAACGGCCAACAGCCATACACGCGCCGTCGGCTCGCCGGGCAATCCCACGACCTGATCGCCGAGATCGCGACGCTCATCGACCGGGAAGTCTGCAAGCTCTACAGGCCTCGTCGGCGCTCGTCCTGAGCAGCGTCTTGACCAAGCTATCGGGGCCGCGTGTCCTCGACGATGCGCTGCTCGACAGCCTAAGGACGCCGACAATTTGATCCTCCATCGCGAGCATGTAAACTCTGCATCGGCGCAGCTCAGGAGCCTAATTGCAGGGTCGCGGTCGGTAAACTCAACCACATCGTCGGGTGCCCCCTGAACTGCGCCTATTGTGTGCGCCACCTGTTCGACAGTTTTGCCATGAAGACCCCGCGGGCGCTCATGCCGGATGAGGACGCCGTTCAGCTCCTGGTCGGCCACAGGTTCTTCCAGCCCGACGTGACCCCGATCCAGGTGTTCAACCGCGCCACCGACCCGTTCCTGCCGGTCGTCAAGCCGCACACCTTCGCCGTGCTGGAGCACCTTGACCGGCTCGGCCTGCGCAACCACGTGCTGGTGATCACCCGCTGGCACATCACCTCACAGGACTGTGAGCGCCTCAACCAGCTCACCAGCCTGCGCATGACCGTCCTGGTGACCCACTCGGGCATCGACCACTCCCGGGTGGAGCCCGTCGACAGCCAGATCGCCGCCCGCTCACTGCGAGTCGCCTTCGAGCATGCCGAGCGCTACCGGGTGGTGTTGTACTGGCGTCCGCTGGTGCTCGGCCTCAACGACACCGACGCCCACATCGCCCGCGCGAGAGAGCTGAGCCGGTTCGCGCACGCGGTGGTGTTCACCGGGCTGTTCTACCGCGCGCAGATCCAGCAGTATTACCGCCAGTATGGCCTGCCCGAGCCCTACCAGGACACCGCCCGCCGCAAGGTGCTGCCCGCCGAGCTGGAGCGGCGCATCCTCGCCGCGTTCGGCCAGCAGCGCCCCGACGGGCTGCGCGCCGACCCAGATGGGGCGCCGCTGTTCAGGAAGACCTCCTGCGGGGTTGCCTATGCTCACGGCGTGGCCGACTACAACGGCCACTACGGTATCCGGGAGCTGTGTGACATCTGCCCAGCCGGCCATCTCCACCTCTGTGCGAGCGCATTCCGCCGGCCTGACCGGGCCCAGGTCGAGCAGCTGGCCACGGGCCTGGGCGCGACCGGGGTCCCGGTGATCGGCGACCGTGCGATCATCGTGGAGGGCCTGGACGAGCAGCGCCGCTACCTGCTGCAGCACACCCTCGGCTACCAGGTCCACGACGCCACCAAACCGCACTACCAGGGCCGCCACGGCCGCGCCGAGATCGGCTGGACCCAGCCGGCCACGCCAGCAGTCCAGGAGGGGTGAGCAAATGTCGCAGCAGGGCACTCATCCCGCGCTGGCCGGGCAGCGCCTGGTCGTGGTCGACGTCGAGGGCAACGGCCAGCAGCCCCCCGAGATCGTCGAGCTGGCCGCCGTCACCATCACTGACGGCACGGTGAGCGAGCCGACAAGCTGGCTGGTGAAACCGGCGCGGCCGATCACCGCGCTGGTGACCCGTAAGGTGCACGGCATCAGCAACACCCACGTCGCTGGCGCCCCGGCGTTCACCGAGATCCGCGGCCAGGTGGCGGCGCTGCTGGCGAATGGGTGGCTGGTGGCTCACAACGCCCGGGTGGAGGTCGAGCTGCTGGCCCGCCAGCTCGAAGGCTTCGCGCCGGCCGGGGTGGTGGACACGCTGCGGCTGGCCCGCGTGCTGTGGCCCGGCTACGACAGCTACGGCCTGGACGCGCTGATCCGCCAGGAGCGCCTGGACCTGTCGGTGGTCGCCGCGAGCCGGCGGCATCGGGCCGCCTACGACGCCTGGGCGACCGCGCTGCTGCTGCTGCGCCTGCTGGATGCCGCGCCGGCTACGGTGACGAGGCTTGGGCATTTGGCTGAGTTGGCGCCGTATCGGTCGTCAACGTCCAGTACCACGGTGGTCGACCGCGGTGGTGGGCAGGCGCAGCAGCCGTCGCTGTGGGCGCCACCCGACCAGTAGCCCCGTACCTGCTGACCCATGCTCGCCGGGAGTGCGGTGCGCCGGTCGCCGGCCGCGCCCTGTGCTGGACAGCGCATGGCGAACGCGCTGGAATGGCTCGAAAGGCCCGGATGCTGCCCAGTCCGCGCTGAGCGGATGCGGGCGGCCGTGGAGGACCGGTGCCCGACGCGGGTTGCCTGCTCGGCGTGGCCGTTGCCGCGCTGGTCAAGGCTGCCCCCACCTCCACCACCCAGGCCGGCGCGGCGCCTGGTACGGGAACGAACTGGATGCCCGCGGCTGTCGTGGTCGCCGCGCTGGTCACGGTGCTGTTGGGCCGTGTCGTGACCCGGCGCAAGGACCGCGTCGACCTGCTGGACAAGCAGCAGCAGATGCTGGAGCGGCAGCTTCGGATCGAGGAAGCGCAGGAGCGCCAGGCTGACCGGCTGCGGGAGCGGACACGCGAACTGGAGGAGTGGGAGCAGCGGCTGCGGCAGCAGCAGGCCGAACTGGATGAGCTGCGCCGGCGCCGCCGCAACCGCCGCCCGGGCAGCGACGACGCCTCCTGACCTGGCCCCCCACGGCCGCGGTCCATGTCGGCGTCCCCAGGGCAAGAACGTGGCAGGTTACTGGTCGGCGGCGCCCGCGGCGGCCAGCAGGAGCTCGGCTTGGGCGCGGGCGGCGCGGATGGGGGCGGGGCTGCGGTCGAGGATGGCGCCGATCATCGCGCCGTCCAGCAGCACCTGCACCTGCTCGGCGAGTGCGGCCGGGTCACGGGCACCAGCCGCGGCGGTGAGGTCGTCGAGCAGGGCGCGGATTGCGTGGCGGTGGCGGGCGACCACCTGGTGGACGTCGTGGGTGGTGGCTTCGGCCAGCTCCATGGCGGCGTCGGCGACCAGCCAGCCGCGCCACTGGTGCTCGGCGAGCCAGCCCTCCACGAACCAGAAGATGGCCAGCAGCTTCGCCCGCGGCGTGTCTTGGGCTGCCAGCGCATCAGCGAGCCGGGCGCGGAACTGCGCGTCCCAGGCGTCGGTGGCGGCCACGATGAGCCCGTCCTTGCTGCCGAAGTGCCGGTACATCATGGGGGCGGCCTGGACGCCGGAGTGCTCGGTGAGCATGGCCACGGTGGTGGCCTGGATGCCGTGGCGCTGGAACAGCTCCAGGGCGCTGGCCAGCAGCCGCTGGCGCGACGGCGGGTTGGTGTGGCTCGGCATGGGCCAAACCATAGCCGGTCGTGGGTCATCTTTGGGCGACCTCGTTTCGGGGGAGGGCTTGCATCACCCAGTATGCTAAGTAACGTTGCTTAGCACACGCACGCTCCACGTGCGCACCGCACGTGCACCCAGAAAGGAGCCACCCCGCGCCACCCTCGCCCGCCGCCGCCCCGGAGGTGCCCGATGCGCCGCGCCACCCCCGCCCTGGACCTGGACCTGGACCGGATCGAGCCCGGCCTGGCCGAACTGGTCCTCGCCGACCCCGACCTCACCCTCCCCGCCAAGCTCGCCCTGCTGTACGTCCTCAGCCACCCCCACCAGACCCACGCCCGCCAGGAGCTGGCCGCCGTCGACCAACAAGTCGCCGACCACCTCGACGAGGTCCTCCACGAGCTGGTCGGCCGCCACTGGCTGGCCACCATCCCCCCCGACACCCCACCGTGCCGTGCCGCCCGCTTCCAGCTCCGCCAAGACCCCGACCCCGACCAGAACCAGGCGGTGGAGGTGGAGGTGGACGGCGCGCTGGGACTCGCCCACCTGGGCACCGGCCTCACCTGGGCCGCCCGCGGACCCGGCAGCAACGGCCACGGCCACGGCCACGGCCACGGCTGAGGCCACCAGGCGAACAGGGCTGGTGCCGCCGGTCCCCGCGCCCCAGATGGGCGGGCCTGCGAACAGGGCTCCCACCGGGGACCGGCGGCACCACACACCAAGGAAGGGACCCAGATGCCCACGCCGCCACTGCTGCCACAACCACCCGACCGGTGCCCGTGGGCCGCCTGTGGCCAGCCGGCGCCGGTCGAGGTGCTCCTCACCGGCCTGGCCACACCGCCCCACACCTACGCGGCGGGCTGCTGGTGCCTGGGCCACGCGGTCATCGCCGGCATCCAGGCCCAGGCCCGCCATGGCGGTGGGCTGTGGTACCGCCCCGCAGCCGCCACCCGGCCCCGCCACCCCATCCGGGTCAGCGGCCCATGAGCGCCCCGCAGCGGCAGCGCCGGGGCCTGGTCGGCGTGCTGCGCGGCCCCTTCGGCGTCCTGTGGGCTGGACAGAGCGTCAGTTCTCTTGGTGAGTTGGGGTCTTGTCCCGTCTGACGATCGCGTTTCTGCCGGTCACTTGGCAGAAGTCAGCAAACCATTCGTGCCCGACACCTGTGGTGCACTGGAACCCAATCTGGGGCGACCCGTTCACCCTCGACCCGCCTTCCGAGCCGCCTGGCGAGCGACTGGTCATGTCGTGTGCCCGACTCCACGTGTTCAGGACTGAGCCTCAGGCGGTCTGTAGCGCTGAACAAATTCGTCCAATCGCGCACCTGGTGGGGTGTGCCTGGAGAGAAACCCATGGATGGCCTCTGAGCCGCCCGCAGAGTTCCTTTGGGTTCGAGCCTTGTCCAGCTTGGCCATCAGCTCGCAAAGCTCGGGCGCATGCCCCTCCAGCTGAGTCTCGAGGTCAGCGCCGGTCCAAAGCCTTTCGGCTGAGTCCACCACCAAGGCCACCGCATCCACCGCTTGCCTGGCCTCCTCGTCCGAGACCACGTCCTGAGGCGAAGAGGCCCTGCCATCCCGGAAATCGACGTAGAGAGCGGCCATCTTCCACTTCAAGCCCTGCGCAACGCTCTCGGACACCGATCCCCACAGTTCTTCCCACAAGCCCTCGTCATGTCTCCCCTCCGCGTCGTCCCAGCTGACGATGTCCGCCAGCTGTCCGGTCCAGTTGGTCAGCTTCGGCTCGTGGTCTCGGAAACGGCGCCAGAACTTGCGCCATGCCTCGGCGTTGCCGGGGTCGAGGATGGTGGCCGAGACACACATCATGTGCTTCCCAAACTCCTCGGCAGCGAGGATCGCGAGCGCCAGCGCCCGCGGAGCTCGATCCGAGGCGAGAAGGATCCGTGCGTCGGCCAGGAGCGCGGAGGCGTTGTCGAGCGCGAGACGGGCCAGCCGGCCGAGTTCACGCGGCGAGGGGACGTAGGTCATGCTGTCACAGGCTCCAGGGCTGGTTCTGTGATGCGGTCATCGTGCGCTGTCAGGCGCTGTGCGACGCTTGCCTGGGCCGCACCAGCACCTGCATGCTGGCGGCGGGACCGCCAAAGGCTAACCCTGGGGGGACAACTCGAGGGCTTGGACGATGACCATCTTGCGCTGCGCCGGCCAGCGGACCGACTCGCTGACCAGGTCGTTGTGGTAGTCGCTCAGCAGTGGTGGGCGCTGCCCGAGCCAGGCGCTCTGCGGCAGCATTCCGGCGGGCGCGAGGTTCTCGAGGGTGTCGAAGTCTCGGATGAAGGCGGGCACGCTGCTGATCCCGCGGCTCAGCAGGCCGAACGTCCGGTGGTAGCCGTCCCGCAGCACATGACGGTCCTGGAAGCGCGCCACCTGGAGGAACGATGGTGCCACGCCCACCAGGAAGCCGAAGCCGTGCGCGCCGTTGGCCTCGGGCACGGGGCCGTTGTAGATGCCCAGGACCTTCAGGTTAGGGTCGGGCGAGGTGAAGGTGTAGGTCTGCTTGAGCTCCTCGTACTGGGCAATGACCGGGGCCGTGTGGTCGATCGGCAGGGTCAGCTCGGCGATCGCCTCCAGGTCGTCAGGGGCCACGTCGGCGACACGCTCGACGGCGGTGTCGGTGAACACCAGCGGCTGGAAGGCGATCACCCGCTCAAGGTCGACCATGGCCACGTCCCAGCCCTCCTGGAACATCCTGGCGCCGGCAGGGGTGGGCTGCAGCCGGGCGAGGTGGCCGGCCAGCTCGGGGGGCAGCGCGGACACCAGATCGGTCTGGTCGACGCCGATCAGGCGAGCGGCGACCGCGGCGCGGGCCTGTCGGACTCGGGCGCGCTGCTGATCGGTCAGCTCGACGCCGGCCTGGTTGGCGACCAGGATGAACTCGCCACGCTCGGGAGGGAGCCACCCCAGCAGGACCCGCGCGGGTCGTTCCAGGTGGCCAGCGCCGGCGGGGGGTGGTCCGGTCAGGCTCGGCCCGGGCGGAGCGTTGTCGGGGGGGCCTGCGAGGCTGTTGCTCAGGGCTTGGTCGGTCACGAACTCAATCCTCCGATCGAAGCGGGAGTGTTGCAGGGAAGATGCAATGGTGCATCGCTGATTGTCAAGTCAGGGTCCGCACGTTGCAGATCTAGTGATACATTTCCGGCATGCCACGGCCCGACGTCCGACCCGATGACCTGCCGGCCGTCTCAGAACCGCCGACCGAGCTGGCGGTCCAGGAGCTTGGTCAGCTCGTCAAGCACCACCGCGGCCACCAGTCCATCCGGCAGGCCGCGGCGGAGGCCGGGGTCAGCTTCAGCACCCTCAGCCGGGTCGAGGCCGGCGCCCAACCCGACCTGGTGACCTTTCTGCGGTTGTGTGCCTGGCTTGAGGTTCCACCGGAGCGGTTCTTCCGCGCTGGCCCGCAACGACCAGCCAGCACCGTCGACGAGATCACCAGCGAGCTGTTCGCCGACCCCCGCCTCAGCCGTGAGGCGGCCGAGCGCATCGCCAGCGTCGTCCGCGACCTGTATGCCGCCCTCGCCCACGAGGTAGAGGAGCCCGCCCCGTTGGCGATGCACCTGCGGGCAGCCCCCGTCATGCGCCCCGGTGTTCCCGAGCGGCTCGCCGGGTTGCTCCACGACCTGCGCGCCGCCCTGGAACGGCGCCTCAGCGAGGGCGCCCTTTGACGCTGCCAAGGGGGTTCCTCACCCAGGCCGAACGCCACGCCGCTCGCATCCGCGACGAGCTCGGCCTGGGCCCGGCCGACCCGGTCGACATCCAGGTCGTCGCCCGACAGCTCGGCGTGGGAGTGGTGGCCGCCGACGAGCTCGTCGACATCGCCCGGCTGCAGGAGCTGGAGCGCATCCAGGCGTTCGCGTTCTCGGCGTGCACCCTGGACATCGGCGGCACCAAGGTGATCGTGTTCAACCGGCTGCGCAGCCACGCGCGCACCCAAAGCGACCTCGCCCACGAGGTCTCGCATCTGCTGCTCGGCCACGAGCTTGACGAGGTGCGGGTGGTGGCCGGGGTGCCGTTTCGGACCTGCCGGCCCGATCAGGAGGAGGAGGCGACCAACCTGGGCGGCACCCTGTTGCTGCCCCGGCCGCTGCTGCTGCGGGCGGCCCGCCGGGGGCTCGGGGTGGACGAGATCGCCGAGCAGTACGGGGTGACGCTCGAGATGGCCCGCTTCCGGTTCAACCGGACCGGCGTCGCCCGGCAGGCCGGCGCCCGCGGACACGACAGCATCGCCACCCGCAGCCGGCGTGGGTAGCGCGTAGCACAGTCAGAACAGTCAGGATAGGTCGATAGACGATCGGCATCATTCATCTAGGCTGCAGAGTCGAACCATGGCGATTTCCGCACTTGCCATCTACGCTTGGACCTGTGCTGTCTGTGAGCAGCCTGTCAACCTGCCGATCTGGTCCGTCCTGGACGGGCAGGAGCGACCCGAACTTATCCGGGGCGATCTGCAACATTTGCTTGAGGTCGTCTGTCCGCTCTGCCGAACAACCACACCGATCAGGGCGCCTCTTCTCCTCGTGCGCGCGAAGCCGGAGGTTGGACTGCTCCTTATCTTGCCAGATCCACCAATCTCGGAGGAAGAATTCGCCGCTGGTAGGCGAATGGCCGAGCGCGTGGGGGAGCGGCTCGGGCCAGACGCGAGCAGCCTCGGGCCGCTGCTGGACATGCCGCGCTCGCTGCTTCCGCTCGTTCTCAGCAGAGACCTCACTGCCGATGCCCAGGATCCCGATACGGCAGTGTCGGAGCTGCCTGAGGTCACCGCCGACCACTACCGCCGCTTCCTCCAGGTACTGCGCGAGGTTGTGGCCGACTACCGGACAGCCGGCGCCCTCGACCAGCTACGGCGCGTCATGAGCATGGGGCAGCTCCGCGAGCTACTGCGCTCCCACCCTGAGCTGCGTGGCGAGCGGGCGCAAGCGTTGGCCGAGTGGTGGCTCCAGCAGGGTCCGCCACCGGGTGAGAGCAGTGATACCCCGATGCGGGCACTGGTCCAGTTCGTCCGACGCCTTGCTAACGGCGAAGACGACCAGGGCTTGGCCGAGTACCTCACCACCATCGGCAGCTTCTGGTCCACGGAAATTGCGCCCAACCTTGAGGAGCTGTGGGTGAGCCTCGACCGTGACGACGAGGGCTTGATCGACCGGCTACGTGAGGCAGCGGCGAAAACCAACGCGGCCGGTTTGGTAGAGCACGAGTGTCGAGTCCTGATCCAGCTTGGCACCGTCCTTGTGCAGCGGCGGGACGCCAGCCACGCCGAGCGGATCGAGGAAGCGATCGGGGCGCTCCAGCGGGCACTTGAGCTGTGCGCTGGCGAACCGGACCCGACGCTGGAGGGGCGAGCTCTTGCCCATCTGGGGATCGCCTACTGGGAGCGACGCCGAGACGACCGCGGCGAGAATCTGGAGCAGGCACGCGCCTACATCGAGCAGGCGCTGGGGACCTTCACACGCGAGGAGCATCCGGAGGAATGGGCGCTCAACAACACCAACCTTGCGCTGGTCTACCTCGACCGGCAGGTTGGTGAGCGTGAGGAAAACGTCGAGGCGGCGCTTCGCCACTGCCAGCTCGCCCTCGAGGTCCGCAGCTTCGATCGAAATCCGGTGGACTGGGCGTACACCCAGACCGCTCTCGGCATGGTGTACCTACAGCGGACCATCGGTGACCGGCCGGATAGCCTGAAGCGTGCGCTCTTCTGCTTCGACCAAGCCCTGCGCGGGTTCACCCGAGAGGGGAGCCCCCTGCAGTGGGCACAGCTGCAGCACAACATCGCCGACATCCATCTGCGGCGTGAGACTGGGAACCGCGGCGCCGAGGTTGCCGAGGCGATCCGACACCTCGAGCTGGCCCTTGAGGAGCGAACCCGCGACACCGTCCCCTTGGACTGGGCCCGGAGCACCGACCTATTGGCTCAGGCCCTCCTGGAACGCGACGGTCCCGATGATGCCGAGCGGGCCAGTACAGGCCTTAACGAGGCCTTGGAGATCCTGACCCCGACGAACGCGCCACAGGAGTGCCGGGACCTGGCGTACCGGCTCGGCCGGCTCTGGTCGCAGCGGCAGGACTGGCCCAGGGCGGCCGTAGCCTACCTGACAGGTATCGATGCGGAAGAAGTCCTGTACCAGTCGCGGTCCTCAGCCAAGGCCCGCAGCCAGGAGTTGCAGGACGTCCCGCAGTTGTCCCGCTGGACGGCGTACGCACTGGCGCGAGCCGGATCGCTCAACCAGGCGGTCGAGGTCCTCGAGAACTGGCGCGCCCGTGAGGTTGGCGCACTGCTCGCCCGCGACGAGGCCGACCTGACCCGGCTATGCGAACTGGATCAGCGCACCTTCGAGCAGTTCAGCAACGCACGGGCAGAGCTGCAGCAGGCGGAACTGACGCCAGCTGACCCGACCCAACCGGCCGTCGATGCCGTTGAGTTCGAACGCGCCGCTAGGCACTTTGGGGAGGTCGTTGAGGCGGTCCGCGGGCTCCCTGGCTTGGAGCGGTTTCTCCAAGGGCCAAGTATCACAGAGATCGCCAGGATCGCTGCCGGCGGCCCACCACTCGCCTACCTGCTCCCCACCCCGGATGGCAGCATAACGCTGCTGGTAGCACCTAGCGCCGACCAGCAGGATTCGTCCTCGGTCCAGCTGGTCGAGGGCGCGAACCTGACCAGCAAGGACATCATCGAGCTGCTGGTGTTCCGCATGGACCGCCGACGCCCGACGCCCGGGTTCCTGCTTGCGCAGGGCGGAGCCGACACCGACCGCGAGATCGCACTGGACAAGGCCATCCGGGCAGTTGGCCGCGGGCTCCTGCTTCCGCTCACCCAGGTCCTGCGGCGGCAGGGGTCTTCCGGCGTCGTGCTGATACCGTGCGGGCCGGTGGGTCTGCTGCCGCTGCATGCCGCCTCATGGCAAGAGGCCGGTCGAGTGACCTATGTGTCGGACGAGCTGCTGGTGTCTTATGCGCCCAGCGCAGTGGCATACCGGGCGGCAAGGGAACGTGCGCAGCGGCTCGCGCACCGGCCGCTGGTCCTCCTCGGCGTCGGGAACCCCAAATCTGCACTTCGCGATCTACCTGCCGCGGAGGCCGAACTGACCGCAATCCGTCGAATATTTAGCAACAGCGACGCAGAGTTGCATCTTCGCGTCGGCCGCGACGCCACCAAGGGCTTCCTGCTGCAGCATCTCCCCGGCGCTACGCACCTGCATTTGGCCTGCCATGGTCGCAGCGACTTCGGTGACCCTCTCGACTCGGCGCTGTATCTGGCCGAGGGGGAACGCTTGACGTTGCGCGAGGTGATGGACAGCGTCCGGGTGGACGCGAGACTCGTGGTCTTGTCAGCATGCGAGTCGGGGCAGTTCGACATCTTGGGAGCCCCCGACGAGGTGACCGGTCTGCCGGCAGGGTTCTTGCGCGCCGGGAGCGCGGCTGTGGTTGCAGCGTTATGGCCAGTTGACGACGAGGCCACGGCACTGCTCATGGCAAGATTCTACGAAGTGCTCCGAGAGCGAGAGCAAAGCGACAGGGCGGCAACACCTGGGACACCTGCAGCCGCCCTGCGTGACGCACAACACTGGCTGCGGACCTTATCCCGATCCGATCGTGACGCCTATCTCGCCAATCGGCCCGAGCTGCAGGCCGCGCTACGACAGGTGAGGCGACGTGGAACGCGGCGTCTCGATAGGGTCATGCCTCGGATGCCTCGCTGGTGGCGCCAACGGCGGAGTCGGACGCCGTACGAGCACCCTGTGGACTGGGCGGCCTTTCACCTCGTCGGCGCCTGAAGCTATGCGCTACGGATTCTTCGAGTCGGCTGCTATTGCTCGGCGGGTGAGCAGTTCGTCCACTGCGGGGATCAGGAAGACCGCGACGAACAATACGAACTTGCCAACCTCTGGGGCGATGCCAAGCAGCTCCACAGCGAAGTCCGTGGTTCCAGCGATCCAGGCGAGCAGCGACAGCTCGGCGAGAATGAAAAACCAAAGCGGCAACCGAGCGGCACGAGCGAGGTACAACGGCGTCCCGATCAACGCGACGACAAGGACGACACTCCGGCGGATGTTCGTAGTGGCAAACGCCGTCGCGGGGATGACGAACGCCAATGTCTCCGCTGGAACGTACTTGACCAGCTTGGTCGGAAACGTGTCCGGCCGCTGTTCGGCCTCGCCGGTCTCTGGGGGCAACGGACCACGTCGCTGCCTCGGCCTAACTCCAATGCGAACTGCTGCCACCTCGGCGGGATACACAATGGCTCGCGCCATACCCCCTCCTTTGAACGAGAGTCGAGAGTCTGCCACCCCATCCAGGTCGTACCGAACACGCCGCTGAAGTCTTCAAAGACGCGATCTGCTGGGCTGGATCGACACCCGACCCAACACGGGGTGCTGCGCCGCTCGGTGCCTGGCACTTGGAGCATCCCGCCGGACGACGTCGTGGCCGACTTGCTGGCGACGACCGAGTTCTTGGCGCGGCTGGCTGACCGAGCGCGGCGTGGCCGCTGAGTGCATCGCGGACACTCTCCTTCAACCTCGGCACGCACGCCGAGACAGCCGTCAACGTCCGGGCCCCAGTTCGTGCGGCGGGATTCCAGGGCCATGGCCATACGGCGAGGGTGCAGCCCATCAGTTGAGCAGGTGCTGAAGGCCCTTGTCGGCGTCGAGGTAGCCCCAACCATGCGCCATGTACCGGACCGCCCGGGTCGCGATGTCTTTTCGGGTCGCCGGTTCGTCAAGCCGCGCATCGCTGTCCGTCGCGAATTGGCCTTCGGACGGTGCTGGCCGTGTGGAGGCTCCGAGCGGTTCGAGGTCGATGATGTCGGCGAGTGTGGCCGCCCGCTGCCCGGCCGTGTCGGGCTGTCGGGCGGCGAGGTGCAGTTCGACGCTGGACGGGGGCGAAGCGTGGCCGCCGAGCAGATTGGGCAGAACGGTACGGCCAAGGTGATCGGCCGCACCGATGGCCGCGGCGAGGAGGTCACGTGCTTCCACGACTGAGAGGCGCCACGTGGAGGGTGGCGGGGGCGGGGAGCTCTCGGCATCCTGACCCTGACCCTCGTCGCCGTGGACGGTCAGGTGGATCTCGACGACCACCCGGACCGTGGGGTCTGTGACGCCCGGCAAGAGGACGCCGCACCGTCCCTGGAGATGCAGCGGGGCGTTCTTGGGAGTGACGGGAACACGGAGCACCGCCGCCCGGAGGTTCTGGTCGAACGTGCCGTCGGTCTCCCACGGCCCGCTGGCGGGTTGGAGGCCGCGTCGGTGACCCAGCTCGGCGAGCGCGGCCGTCAAGTCGCTGGCGGCCAGCGCTGTTGCGATGCGCTGGTGGACGTCGCGGCTCACCAGTGACACCTGCTGGGCCTGTCCAGGAGCGGCGGCGAAAGAGCACACTGCGCGCAGGATCACGTCAGGCCACTGATCAGACAGTGGGACGAGCAGATGACGGGGGCCATTGGGGGCAGAGCGGCTGGTCACAGCGGGAGCGGCGAAGGGTAGCGTGGGCCGCCACCCATGGTTGTAGCGCCGGGCGAGATCGAGGGCCTGCTTGGCTTGCTCGTCGAGGCTGCTCGTGTCGACCTGCATCTCGACCGCGGCGAGGCCACCCCTGAGGTTGGTCTGGTTGCCGAAAACGGCGACAAGCTGGTCCCAGAGCAGCACCGGCTGCTGGCGAACGGCGACGCTGCCCTGCGGTTGGGTTTGTACCGTGTCGACCGCGTCTTGGAGTAATGCGAGAACCACGTGGGGATCGGCCAAGAGGCGGTCCAGGTCGTCGCGGGCGGTCGGCTCGTCTTGGAGCGCCGCAGTCACAAGGCGCAGCACGCCGCGTTCGGACGCGAGTTGTTGCGCGTCGGCGCGGCGAATGCGCCGACACAGGTCACGGTACAGCCGCTCAGCATCTGCGGCGGGGATGAGCCTGTGTCCGGCATTGGGGAAGTGGCCGACAAGAACCAGCAGCTCTAGCTGCCCGAACAGCGGTCCGTGGCGTTGGCAGAGGCGCTCGATGATCGCCGTAAGCGTCCGAGCGTCGGTGACTCGGCGTAGCAGCCGCAGCAGCACCTGCCAGATCATGGCCTCCGGTCCTGGGTCCATGAAGCCGCGGGTACGCCGCAGCCGTGGGTACAACTCGAGCAGCACTGCCGCGGCGGGCTCCGCCGTTTCGGGTGGGAACTTGTCCTCGTAGGCTTCGAGCCGGGCGAGCAGGTCCTCAAGGGTCGTGCTGTCGAGGTCGCGCAGCAGGGCGCGAAGTGCCGCTTCGTCGGGGAGGGCATGGAACGCGGCCTCCACCAGGCTCGCGGGCGCGACCCCCGGTTCGAGCACCCGGCTGAGATAGAAGCCGAGCACCTGGGGGCTGGCCACCCGCCGCTCCCTGCGCCACTGGGAAAGCCACTCCTGACCGTAGGACAAGCCACCAAACAGGCGCCCGGTCGCCGGGAACAGTAGCCGGCAGAGGGCCTGGATCGCCAGGTGGTGCGGGTCGGCGGCGTCGATCATCCGCTGGACCGGCGCGTCCGCATCCGTACCCGAATCCGACACGCGGTTCACACCGGTGAGTGCGCTGGCTGCGCCGGGCAGTTCGGCGTGCACGTCCGGCAGCAGGACCCGCACGGCCTCCAGTGCCAGGACGTCGATCAGCGCAACCTCGTCCCCGAGCGTGCTGAGCATGGCCGGCAGGGCAGCCAGGTAGCGCTTGACGTCGCGCAGGTTGGTGAACAACGGCCGCACGACCTGGTAGAAGACGTCAGGCCAGCGCTCGGCGTCGAACGGCCCCGTCGTAAGGGAGGCAGTCATGCTGTTCAACCCGTCCACCAGCACCCGGTCCAGGGCGGGCGGGGGAACAGGAGGCAGGTCGTAGATGACCTCGACGATCTTCTCCAGGTACGCGCGGCCCTCGAACCCGTCCTGGTCAAGAACCTTCTCCACCCGGGCACGGTCGAAGGCCAGCAGATAGATGAGCTGGGGAAAGTGACCTGTCAACCGGACGAGGCGGAAGATGTCACAGACCTCTTGTGGCTGGAGCCGATCAATGTCGTCGATCATGACCACGATGGGCTGGTCAAGCTGGGCCAGCGCCTGCTCTAGCCGCTCGCGCTGGACGCTGATGGGGTCCTTGCTCTTGTCACGGCGGATGAGCCGCCCGACGAACTTCCCGCCGCTGCCCGCGACGCCCAGCCATTGGCCCGCCACGGGAATCGCTTTCAGCGACGCCAAGGCTTCGCCATAGTCTGCGAGCAGGTTCGCGAGCTGCTCGGTCTTGGAAGGCTTAACGCGAAGCTGGCTGGCCAGCTCGCCGAAGAAGTTGGCCAGCAACTGCTCGGTGCCGGAGAACAGCCAGGGATTGAATTCGACCATCTCAAGGGCGGGCGGCTCCTTGAGGGCCTCCACCACCATGTTGAGCATGGAGGTCTTCCCTAAACCCCACGGGCCGAGCACCGCGACAACCAGGCCCCGCGAGGCGTCCAGTGACCGCACGGCCGTCGCGATGCTGTTCGCAAAGCCTGCCCGGCCGAGCTGGTCCTCCTTACGGGAGGTGATCGGGTTGTCTGCTGACACGCTTCACTCCTCGTGCGATACCCAGCCGCGGCGTAACGGTTGAGGGCGATTTCAGGGGATCTTACGCGGCGGAGTGACAGGCGCGTGAACCACCTCCCAGCACCGTGATGGTTATGGCAGGCGGGGGGACAAAGTGATCGGCTAGCCACAGGTTGCTGGCGTCGCCGGTGTCGCCCGTGTTGTCACCGAGGGTCCCGCGGGGCGGGCATGCTATGGCGCAGCGTTGAGGGCTATAGATCAAGCTCCCAGCCAAGCCCTTCCTCCACCGCCGGCTGCTGAGCAGCCGGCCATTGCAGCTCCAGCTCGTCGGCAAGCGCTGCCCAGCGGTGCACACCGTCTGCCCCGTGGTCAGCCGTGCGTACGTCGGCGTCGCCTCGCTCGCCAACCGTCCACGACCGCCACGGCGGCTCGGTCATGCCCGCGTCGGTGTCCCACGTCCGATGTATACCCGCTGTGAGCTGGTGGCGCTCATCGGCCGGCAGAGCATGCTCCCAGGGCGGCAGCGCGTCCGCTTCACCAGCCTGCACCTCACGCTGTGCGGACACCGCGGTCTTGCGCGCGTCGCGCATCCAGCGCTGCGCCAGGGCGGTGAGCGGATCGTGCTGTGCATAGGGGCCGGTGCACTGGCTGTCGCGGTCGACGAACACGTGGACTTGCTCCTGGCAGCGGGTCAGCATCGAGTAGGCCGACTGCCGCGAGGTCTGCCACGATCCTGGCAGCACCAGTACCACTTCAGCTTGGCCGCCCTGTAACCGCAGCGCGTGTCCCGCGTAGGCCAGCCGCAGCGGCTGCGCCCACTGGTTGCTGGTCGGCTCGACCGGGATGTAGGGGCCGTCGTCGCAGGCGATGAGCACCCGCTCCTGCTCTGCGTCCACGGCCAGGACGTGGCCGGTGGTGCCGTTGGGCACGAACTCGCCGTCTACGTGGTGGGGGCGGATGAAGCAGACCCGGTCGCCAACGTACAGCCGCTCGCGGCGGCCGGTCTGCCGGTCCACCAGTTCGACCGGGTGGCCGAGCAGCTCACCGGCGGCCAGGCGCTTGGCCTGGCACAGGCTGTTGAGCACATCGATGGTGGCGTTGGAGGTATCGGTGACGATCTTGACCTGGTGTAGGCCGCGCAGCAGGCGGTAGTTGTTCCAGGCGTAGACGACCTCCTTGACCGCGGTGGAGCCGTGCGGGACCAGGTGCACCCTTCCGCGCTGGTGGAGATTCTCCAGGGCCTGGTCGGCGTGGCCCTGGCGGACCAGCCGGCATGCCTCCCGGTCGGCCGGGTCGCGCTGGCGCACTACGGTGGCGAGCTGGGCGTGGCCGCCGATGACCTGGTCGACCTGGGTGTGCCAGCCGCCGGGTCCGACCGCTTGGGCCTGCTCGGGGTCGCCGAGGGTGCGGATGATCGCCGGGCCGGCGGCTTGGAGGAGCTGGTGCATGCGGGGGGTGTCGACCATGACGGCCTCCTCGACGATCACCACCGTCTGCTCATCCGGTCGCAGCCTGCCGGTGGTAACCGCGTGGGAGAACGCCTCGACGGTGTAACCCCGATCGAGGCCGAGATCGCGGGCGGTGCGTCGGGCGGTGTCGGCCGCGGTCGCCACGACGACGGCGGGCTGGTGGTTGGCGTGGTAGGCGTCGACCATGGCGCGCACCACGGTGGTTTTGCCGGTGCCGGCCCAGCCCTCCAGCGACGCCCAGCCGACCGGCGCGCACAGGTGCTCAAGCACCGCCCGCTGCTCAGCCGAAAGCACAAACCCGCCCTGGGTGGCGATCGCGGCCGTGGCCTGCTCGATCGTCGCCGGTGTGGGTGCCGGGACGGGCTGCTGGGTCTTCTGCCTGGCGATGTTGACGATCGCCTGCTCCTGCTGGACCAGGACCGTGGTGGTGAGCCTGGGCTGGCCGTCGATCACCACGGGCACCAGGTCCGGGCCAGTCAGGAACCGTGCCAGGAACCCGGCCGCCTCCTCGGTGGTGAGCAGGCCGGTGGCGGCTTCGAACACCATCCTGGTCACCGTGGCTTCGTCGAAGCTGGCCTCGTGCGCGGTCAGCCCGTCCGATCCCAGCAGCTGGGCCCGCACCGTCGCCTCCCGGTCCCGCAGTGGGAGCGGCGCGTCGACCAGGGTGCGCGCCGGCAGCGGCACAGCCAGGCCGCGACGGTCGAGGACCTGGCGGTAGGCGGGCCAGTGCGGCGCCCGGCAGGCGGGCGTCTTGGCCAGCCGGTCCTGCTGGGCCAGGCGGCGGCGCTCCAGCATGGTCGGCGGCCGGCCCTTCTCAGCCTGGAACCTGGCGATCAGATGGTCGATGTGGCGGCGGCGACTGGAGAACAACTCGCATACCTGCTGGTCGACCCCGGCCACCTCCCACACCCGGCCCTTGCGCGTGTCGTGCCAGTCGAGGCGGTAGCCGAGCTGTTGGAGCTGGGCGACCAGCTCGCAGGAGTAGATCGCCTCGGCGGCGGCGCCGAACTGGAAGATCGGCCGGGAGTCCACCGCCAAGAACCGTCCCTGGCCGGGCCGTGGTTCGCACCAGGCCAGGTTGAACACGAACACGTGGCTGTGTAGCTGCGGGTCGGGTGGCCGGTTCGCCTCAGCGGCGACTTCGGCGCTGGGCCGGCTGGTGTGGTGGGTGAAACAGGCCATGGCCAGCTCACCGGGCGTGTGCACCTGCTCGCCGTCGATGCTGGGCCGGCAGGCGGCCACCCGCGCCTCCAGCTCCCG
>WNGE01002133.1_pt1 | contig 27865 bp, 25 predicted proteins | sample 5400651 | NCBI WGS metagenome assembly WNGE01 (sample SAMN13153370, study PRJNA577476) | soil metagenome | isolation source: 60 cm soil or saprolite under grassland replicate 2 | place: USA:California | collected 2016-06-15 | reverse complement strand
CTAAGAAATGTGCTCAGGCCCTACTTAGCGACTAGTCAGGAATTGAATACTAGTCGAGAAATTGTTACTTTGGAGCAGGCTTGAAATGAGCGGTACGATTCCACCCGAAAGGGCCGGAGAAAACTTTACTTCAGAAGACGAGCTTCAGAGTTTGCTTGGGCGCTGGATTGTTCCAGAGGCCCCAAAAACTCTCGATCAGCGAGTTGTAAACAGTTATCATAGAGAAATGGGAAACCCAGTCCCGACGGCTGATTCGATACGGTTCCCCCAAAGCCAAAACGAGGTAGTTACGATGAAGTTTTGTTCAACATGTAAAGAGGAGTTCGCGGATAAGTTTAGTTTTTGTCCGGTGGATGGGACTCCTCTGCAGGCGGTGGCCACCGAGCCCGAGAATAGGGTTGTGGACGCCGCCGGTTTTACCGACCCCGTCGATTTGGGCGAGGCAGTTGTGGCAGGTAGCGGATCCGTGGCACTTGTGCCCCGTGGCGAGTTTCATCTGACCATGATCGACGATGCGGGATTGGTGGGCAGACTGGCTAAGGAACTGTCTGACGTCGCCCACGAATATCAATTGACGTGGCCCGAATTCAAGCGTGACCCGTTCGGCTTCACCAAGCGGTCTCTGATCGGCTACGGCCAGATGGCCTCAAAGTCTTTTGGAAATCGCAACGTAGTGCTCGGCATGATAGTGGCGATCCTGGCGATGCTGGGCCTGGTCGGGGTTATTGGGCTGCTCGATCGCGCTCAGCCAGGCGGTATCTCTCGAACCGGCTTCATAACATTTGCTTTGGTGACCGGTGTAATCCTTGCCGTCATTTTTGCAACTTGGCTTCGCAAGAGCCAGAGTGGGGCGGTGTTAGGAGCACCAGATGCTGAATCCAGCAACGCTGTGCTTGGCATGGTTGCAGCATTTTCGGTCTTCTTGTTCTTAATAGGGGGCGGTGTTCTTTATAATTTTTGGCAAAATAGGATACAGGAAAAGGAGCAGATTGCTGATCAACTCGTCGTCCAACAGTACATCGATATCCCGAACGAACAGCCCACTCCTGACGAAGGCACTGCCGGCTTAAACAAGGGCAAGGGCGGCGGTAGCAAACCAAAACAAGAAAAGCCCGGTGGGGGCGGCGGTGGCGGCCGGGAAGAGCAAAAGCCAGCTTCGTTTGGCAAAACACCACAGGCCTCATTGACCGTGCCGCAGGTGGTCGCGCCCGATCCACATCCTCCGGCGATAAAGAACCCAGTACTGCCGGTGGCCGCGACGGTGGTCGCGGATCCAATGCTGGTGCCACCGGATGCGCGCGTTCTCGCGTACGGCGATCCCAAATCTAAGAGTACTGATCCGTCGTCCGGTCCGGGAACGGGCAATGGCATCGGCACAGGCAAGGGCGGTGGTATCGGACCGGGCGAAGGCGGCGGTATCGGTCCTGGTCGCGGCGGCAATATCGGCGGCGGCGATTATCACGAAGGTGGTGGTGGCCCCGGCGGCGGCGGTGGTGGCACGGATTACAACAAAATCTTCAGTGGCAAGGACGTGAACTCCAAGGCTCGCGTTCTTTCGAAGCCGGAACCGCAGTACACGGAAGAGGCTCGAAAGAACCAGGTAACTGGTACGGTTGTGTTGCGAGCGGTGTTTACTTCGGGCGGTCAGGTGACCAATATTCGCTCCGTCTCAGGACTTCCGTACGGTTTGACTGAGCGAGCAATAGCTGCTGCACGGAATATTAAGTTTGTTCCGGCTACGAAGGATGGACGCGCAGTGTCGATGTACATCCAACTGGAGTACAACTTCAACCTTTATTAAGCAACAGCTCTGATGAAATCAAGAGGGCGTCCGACTGAACGCAGTCGGCGCCCTTTTTGTTCATTGGCCGCAGATGACCGGGAGAGGCGCAGATATGAAATGGAAAGAAAGTGAAACGACTGGGAGCAAGTCGGCGCCCGCTTCGATTGCAATGCGCTACTGAATTCTTAGCAGCGTGAATCCGTCTCATCCACGGCGCACTATCAACTACTCAATCGTTCCACGAAGCGCTTGATTCGAATCGCTCCTTCACGCAACTGTTCCATCGAAGTGGCGTAGGAAATTCGCAAGTAGCCGTCGGCGCCAAAGCCTGCGCCGTCGGTGACAACAGTCTGCTCCTCAGTCAGCAAGCGTGCAGCGAACTCCGCGGAGGTTGGCACATCGCCGCCTAAACACTCGCGTACGCTGGGAAACACGTAGAAGGCGCCTTCCGGTTCATTGCAACTCACACGAGGAATCTCTTTCAAGGCATTAAGAAACCAGGCGCGTCGCGCTGTATATTCCGCTAACATCTCCGCCACTGAATCCTGTGGACCATTGAAAGCTTCAATCGCCGCGCTCTGGGCTATTGAATTAGGGTTGCTCGTCGAGTGGCCCTGTACCTTGAGCATTTCACGAGTCCATTCGCGCGGAGCAAGCGCGTAGCCGATACGCCACCCGGTCATCGCATATGTCTTCGAAAACGAACCAGCGATGCAAAGACGAGCGCGCAGCGCAGACGGCAAGCTGGCAGCGCTGAAAACTTGACCAGGCGAATAAACAAAGCGCAGATAACACTCGTCGGAGATCACGTAGATGCCGCGGTCTGTTACGAGTTCCATGATTCGTTGAAACTCCGCTGTGGGAATCACGCGACCTGATGGATTGCAGGGTGAATTGAGGATGATAAGTTTCGTGCGCGGCGTAATGGCACGCTCCACTTGTGCCGCGCTCAACACGAACTCGGTTTCTTCAGTCTCAATAAAAACCGGCACGCCGCGTGCAAAAAACACAACCTCCGGGAACGTCACCCAATAAGGTTTAGCCAGCAAGACCTCATCGCCAGGATTAATGAGACTGACGACTGCATTGAAAACCGCCTGCTTGCCTCCGGAAGTAGCCATCACCTCTGCGCGTTCATAGTTTGCTCGGAACGAGCGTGCATAGAAATCAATAATCGCTTGCTGTAGTTCTCGCGTGCCCCCTGTTGAGGTGTACTTGGTTTTTCCGGCGCGCATTGCTTCTGCCGCCGCCGACTTGATGTTTTCTGGCGTATCGAAATCTGGTTCCCCGGCGCCGAAGTCGACGACGTTTGCGCCTGCGGTCCGCAACGCTTCAGCCGCCTGCATTGCCGCAAGCGTCGATGAAGCCTGCATCTTCGTTACATTGTCGGAAGCTTGAAATAGTGAAACAGCGGGTTTGGTTGTCATTAGTCTTGTTTCGAATGGTTTGCGATCAAACCGGGTTAGTTTCAAATAGTGTTAGCCTTTTACTTTTTCTTTCATGCGCGTATTAACCAGAGTGGGAACCAGCCCATCGAGTTCTCCACCCAATTGAAAGACCTCATAGTCGGAAATAGCTCTGATGCCGCGCACGATTGCGTGGGCCTCTTGCGCGAGCGCGTAATGCACAAGCAAGCCCTCGAAGGCGTCCACGCGCAACGTGCAATTGCGCCGCTCGATTGTCTTCAATACTTCTTCCAGCATACCGCGCCGCTCTTCTATAGAAAAGAAGGGCTGTTTATCCGGGTTTACGAGTATGGCGATGATAATCTCGTCGAACAGTTTACAGCCACGCTCGATGATGTCGAGATGTCCATTCGTAACTGGATCGAATGAGCCGGGATAAATGGCGCGCCGCATGGAGGTGAATGGTAATTGGTAAACGGCGAATCGTAAATAGCGAATGCGGCATGGACCTCGCCATAGTTGCGGTTAGACCAAAAAGTCAGGCCCAAGCTTGACAGCGTTGGGTCTCGATGGTTCAATAACGCTTGGAACAAACGTGGTGAGTTAAGGCGACTTGCGGCCACGAAAAACAATCCGCTAAACAGCTCGGCGAGTCTTTCCCAGCGAGACTAATCGAATAGGCTTTTAGGAAAGCCCCGCGTTGTTCAGCGCGGGGCTTTCCTCGTAAATAGTGAATCGTAAATCGTATAGAGGCCAGCAGGGAATCACGAAGGATTACGATTTGCGATGACCTTCGGTGGGCACGCTCGATGAAGTGTCGACGGTTTGTACTATTTACGTTTCACGATTTACGGTTTACTGCTGTATGGCTAATTTTCTCGACACTCTAAAAGAACGCATCGTCGTCTTTGACGGCGCGATGGGCACCAACATCCAGGTGCAGAATCTGACCCCGGACGACTTCGGCGGGTTAGATGGCTGCAACGAATATCTGGTCGTCACCAAGCCGGAAGCTGTTGAGAAGGTTCATGCCGGATTTTTGGACGCGGGTTGTGACGTTGTTGAGACTGACACCTTCGGCGCCACCTCGATCGTCCTGGCGGAGTATGACATTGCCGATAAGGCGTACGAACTCAACCTAAAAGCAACACAAATAGCGAAGCGGGTTGCGTCTGACTATTCAAAGACAGATTGGCCGCGTTGGGTCGCCGGTTCGATGGGGCCAACAACCAAGCTGCCTTCGCTGGGTCACGTCTCCTTCCTCGACATGAAGAAGTCTTACTACGATCAGGTGCGCGGCCTGATTGACGGTGGCGCCGACCTTTTGATTGTCGAAACCTGCCAGGATTTGCTACAGACAAAGTCTGCGTTAGCAGCCATCTTCCAATACTTTGAAGAGATCAATCGTCGTGTTCCGGTAATCGCCCAGGTGACGATCGAGGCGTTCGGCACGATGCTGATGGGAACTGAAATCGGCGCCGCCCTTACTGCGCTTGAGCCCTTCCCCATCGACGTTATCGGAATGAACTGCGCTACCGGGCCGAAGCAGATGAGCGAAAACGTTCGCTATCTGTGCCAGAATTCTACCCTGCCGGTGTCTGTCATTCCGAACGCGGGAATTCCGGAAAACGTCGGCGGACACGCTCATTACAAGGAGACACCGGAATCTCTTGCTGCCGACCTGGCACATTTCGCTCGCGATCTCGGCGTGAACATTGTCGGCGGATGCTGCGGCACAACTCCGGCACACCTGCGCGCGGTTGTTGAAGCCGTTAGTAACCTGACGCCTGTGGGTCGAAGGGTTCAGCGTTTGCCGGCGGCTTCTTCAAATTTCATTCAACAGCCATATCTGCAAGACACTTCATTCCTGATCGTTGGTGAGCGAGTCAATGCCAGCGGCTCAAAAAAGATGCGCGATCTTTTGAGCGTGGAAGACTGGGACGGCCTTGTCTCACTGGCTAAGGAGCAGGAACGTGAAGGCGCGCACGTGCTTGACGTAAACGTAGACTTCGTTGGTCGTAACGGCGAGGCCGACATGCATGAGCTCGCCTCGCGTCTGGCCACCAACATAAAGATTCCGCTGATGTTCGATTCCACCGAGTGGCAAAAGATGGAGGCAGGACTACAACACGCGGGCGGCAAGTGTATTCTGAATTCCACCAACTACGAAGATGGCGTGCCGCGGTTTGCGAAAGTAATTGAGTTGGCGAAACGTTACGGCGCGAGTGTAGTCATCGGAACTATCGATGAAGAGGGCATGGCTCGCGCCGCCGATGGAAAGCTAAAGATTGCGAAACGTGCCTTCGAGCAGGCGACTAACGAACTCGAGCTGCCGGCGACTGACATCTTCTTCGATCCACTGGCGCTGCCGATCTCAACAGGCATTGAAGAGGATCGACGCAACGCACTCGAAACGATAGAAGGAATTCGTCGTATAAAGCAGGAACTCCCCGGCTGTTTCACGATCCTGGGCGTTTCGAATATTTCCTTCGGCCTAAACCCGGCCTCACGAGTAGTGCTCAATTCAGTTTTCCTGCACGACGCCGTGGAAGCAGGTCTCGATGCGGCGATAGTCAACGCCAGTAAGATAGAGCCGCTGAACCGAATTGGAGAGAGAGAACTGCAAGTTGCTCGCGAGTTGATTTACGACCAGCGCAAGTTTGAGGGCGACGTCTGCACGTATGATCCATTGACCGAATTCACTAAGCTCTTCGAAGGCGTTAAAGCGAAGGGAAGTAAGAAAGCTTCTAAAGGTGAAACTGTTGAAGAGCGATTGAAGAATCACATCATCGATGGTGAGAAAATTGGCCTGGAAGGTGAACTGAGATCAGCGCTTGAAAAATATTCTGCGCTCGACATCGTCAACAACATACTGCTTGAAGGCATGAAGGTGGTAGGCGATCTCTTCGGCAGTGGGCAGATGCAGTTGCCTTTCGTGCTGCAATCCGCGGAAGCGATGAAGGCGGCTGTGCGTTTTCTCGAACCCTTCATGGAGAAGAAAGGCGGCGCAACTACCAAAGGCACGATGGTGCTGGCAACCGTTAAGGGCGACGTACACGACATTGGCAAAAATCTTGTCGATATCATTCTGACGAACAACGGCTACAAGGTCATCAATCTTGGTATCAAGCAGCCGATCGAGAATATTCTTCAGGCACACGAAGAGCATCACGCCGATGCCATCGGCATGAGCGGGCTACTCGTTAAGTCCACGCTGATCATGAAAGAAAATCTCGAATTGATGAACGAACGGGGCATAAATGTTCCGGTCGTGTTGGGAGGCGCTGCTCTCAACCGGCGTTATGTTGACGACGATCTAAGGCCGCTCTACAAAGGACAGCTTTTTTACGCGCGGGACGCGTTTGCCGGCCTTCATACGATGGACAAGCTGGCAAACGGCAACAGACAACCGGAAAGCATGACCGAGGCGGAGACGCAGGGACGCGGCGAAGTGGCGATAAGCACCACGGCCGGGGCGGAAGCCCGATCCTTAGCAAGGCCTCCGGAATCAGAACCGGGAACGGACCGGGGTTTCAAAGCGCGCAGCTCACCTGAGGTGGAGGATGCGATCGGGTTGGATGTCGACGACGAAGAAGACCTGGTCGGCGAGGAAGCGAAGCTCGGTATTCGCAAACCAATAAAGCCGCGCGGGGCGACGAAAATTGCGGGTGATACGACACACACCATTCGTTCAGACGTTCGCAGTGACGTGCCTGTTCCCGCCGCGCCTTTTTATGGCTCGCGTGTGGTCGAAGAAATTGACCTGGGTGACGTCTTTGCTTTCGTGAACGAAACCGCGCTCTTCAAGGGACAGTGGCAGTTCAAGCAGGGTCGCCGGCCGGCAGAGGAGTATGAGGCGCTGGTTCGGGAAACCGTGCGGCCAATCTATGAAGAGTTGAAGGAGCGAAGCAAACGTAAGCAACTTCTGGCGCCGCGTGTTGTTTACGGATACTTCCCCTGCCAATCTTCCGGCAATGATTTGATCATATTCAACGACGATCAAAAGACCGAACGGATGCGGTTCAGTTTTCCGCGTCAACCTTTAGGAAAGCGGCTCTGTCTGGCGGATTTCTTCGCCGCGAAAGACTCAGGACGAGTTGACGTGGCGGCGTTTCACCTGGTGACTATGGGAAGCCGCGCGAGCAACTATTCGCGAGAACTATTCCAGGCAGATAACTACACCGATTATCTTTATTTCCACGGACTAAGCGTGGAAGGCGCCGAGGCACTGGCGGAGTTGTGGCACAAACGCATTCGCGAGGAGTTGGGCATCGCCGGCGAAGACGCTGTTGAGGTGAGGCGACTGTTTCGTCAGCAGTATCAGGGATCGCGCTTTAGTTTTGGTTACCCGGCGTGTCCAAATCTGGAGGATCAAGCCAAACTATTTGAGTTACTGGAGCCGGCGCGTATCGGTGTGGCACTAACCGAAGAATTTCAACTTGATCCCGAACAATCGACATCCGCGATCATTGTGCACCACCCGGAGGCGAAATACTTTTCGATCGACTAAGTAGACGTCCAAAGTCCAATGTCCAATGTCCAAAGTCCTGAGCCGAAGGTTGTAGCGAGCAAGGATCCGAGCCCCGGCAATACAGACATCGGACATTGGACTTTGGACCTTGGACACTCTCTTGAACCCACCGCCGAAGAGTTTGCAGTATTGAGTCGATTCGAACGCTGTGCTTTTCGTTTCGTCCGGCGGATGAATCAGGGCGATTGGAAACGCTTTTGGACGTGGTGTCAAAAGATCTTCGGCGCTGGCTGGATCCACCTTTCCACTTACAACCTCATGCAGGTTTACGGACTGGAAAATATCGAGGCGGCCTCGAGGGACCGCCCCATACTGTTAGCCGCAAATCATCGCTCGTTCTTTGATATGTATACGGTATCGACAGTGCTTTTTCGCAACACATCCTGGCGCAAACAACTTTTCTTCCCAGTGCGCGGCCGATTCTTCTACGACTCGCCCTTGGGTTTGTTTGTGAACCTGGTAATGGGTTGGTGGTCGATGTATCCCCCTTTTTTTGCGTCTGGTGAAAAGCCGCTCCTGGAAAAACGCGCGTTTGATAAGTATTCCTTTCGAGTTTTGACTGAGATTTGCAGAAACGGCGCCGGTAACGTTATTGGTTTTCATCCGGAAGGCACTCGCAACAAGGGGGCGGATCCTTATACATATTTGCCGGCGCAGCCAGGCATTGGAAAATTGATTAAAGCTGCCGCACCTCAAGTCATTCCGGTTTTTGTTGCCGGGTTGGGAAACGATCTGCCGAAACAAGTGCTGGGTAACTGGAGAGGCGGTGAGAAGATTCGCATCCATTTTGGACCGCAACTTGAGTTGTCGAACTACTTGTCCAAGAAAGATCATGTAAGGACGTACAAAGAGATCTCTGAGTTCGTGATGAGCAAGATTGCGGAACTTGGCGAAGCAGATCGCCAAATGACTTCTATTTGAGAGGACTAAGAGCGGGGGCAAGCCCGCCTTGCCAACCATGAGCCGCTCTAGCTTGCGCTGGATAGTTAGACTGGAAGGCTCTCAAGCAGTGAAACTTGATCATGTGTAAAGTCTCCAAGTTGGGAAGGCGGGCTTGCCCCCGGCTCCCGGTGTTGCCGATCTTTAAGATAAGAAACAATGTCTCTTCCTTTAGTAATCATTAATCCAGAATCTGCTGCTGGCGGTACGCGCGAGGCCTGGCCAAAGATCGCCAGCGACCTCGCAACGCATTTCGGATCATTCACGCCTAAGTTCACCAGACATCCAGGTGACGGAAGCGAGCTTGCCGCCAGCGCAGCGCGCAAGGGTACGAAGCTGATTATTGCCTGCGGTGGCGATGGAACAATCTCAGAGGTAGCGAACGGAATTCTGTCTGCTGGAAGCGATACGGAATTGGGAATCCTTCCCAGCGGCACGGGCGGAGACTTTCGTAAGACGATTGGCATTCCCGCTCGCTCGAGCGATGCGGCAAGGATCCTTCGCGATGGCCAACCTCGTCTGATCGATGTCGGTAGGATTACGTTCACCAGGGACGACGGCGAGCAGGAGTCCCGTTACTTTCTCGGCGTAGCTTCATTCGGCATGAGTGCCGATGTGATCGCGCGCGTGAAGCAGGGGGGTCCTGATTGGCTACCTGCTAAAGGGCCCAAATGGTTAACGGGCAGGGTTTCGTTTGGCGCTGCCATGCTGCAAACAGCGCTGCGGATGGAGCCCACACGCGTGATTCTCCAGATCGATGACGATCAGCCGCGTCACCTGACGGTCGCGAATCTTTGCGTTGCGAATGCGCGCTATTTCGGCGGAGGAATGAAGATTGCTCCCGACGCAAAGCTGAGTGATGGGAAGTTTGACGTGATTAGTATCGGCGATCTTGGAGCCGCTCGAATCTTGGGAAACGCGCCGCGTTTGTATGTTGGCGCACACCTCGGCATGGCGGGAGTAGGCCACATGCTGGCGGGGAAAATTATCGCTCGTCCCATCGAAGATCAGCGTATCGAGATCGAGGTGGACGGGGAAATCCCGGGTCTCCTTCCGGCGACGTTTCAAATCCTTCCCAAAGCTCTGCGTGTTCGTTGTCCTCGAGCGTCGTAACGCTATGACTGAGAAACCGCTTGCCAGTAAATTGGGAAAAAGGGTATAAATATCGCACCGAGCCCTTGATTATATGAATTTGATTTGTTTGGCACGGCGCTCTTCATGTATAGACAAATAACTGTTCTTGCGCAGAGAGTGGTCCCTGCACTGCGGGGAGTTGTATAGTTTTTGCTCTTTGCAGCGTTGAAGTGTATCTGCCCAGCTCAACCGACGGAGGATTCGTATAGTGGATAGTGCGCTCAATCAAGAGCTATCCGCAGAGAACGCCACCACTTCGCAACCCGCGGAGACAGTCCCTGCCGCAGAACCGTCTCGCGGATCTGTGGCTGCCAAGCCTCCGCTGCCGCCCGCCGCGAAAACCGTATCCAGGCCCGCTGGAGCAGTTGTTGAGAGCACACCGGATCCGCCTGTTAACAAAATGCGTCGACGGATAGTTTGGGCGAGCGTCGTTGGTTTTCTTACCACCTGCTTCCTAATGTTTCTCCGGTTCTTCCTGCCGCGCTCCATTCTTGAGCCGTCCAGCAAGTTTTCCGTAGGCTTCCCCTCCGATTACGCGCTTGGTGTCGACACCAAATGGCAGCAGCAATATCGCATCTGGGTTGACAAAACTTCCGACAGAATCTTCGTGATCTACGCGCGCTGCACGCATCTCGGCTGCACTCCGGATTGGAAAGCGAGCGAGAACAAATTCAAGTGTCCGTGCCACGGCAGCGGGTACGACAGTGAAGGAATTAACTTCGAGGGCCCGGCTCCGCGACCAATGGATCGCGCGTCTGTTGAGCTGGACGCTGAAGGACAAATCGTGGTGGATGTAGGCAAGCTTCACTCGTGGCCAAAAGGAGGAACAAACCAATTCAATGATAAGGATGCTTATATCCCGCTGTAATTCTGGTTTAAAGCTTGGCGAGAACTATGGACGAAAAGCCTGATCAAAAAGAGACAAAGCAACTGACTGGCGACGAAAAGACCAGTACGAGCCTTCTTGGAAAAGTGATGGAAGGCAGTACTGCGCTCAAGCAGCGGGCCATCGAGGAAGCGAAGACTTATAAGGACGTTCAGGACACACAACTTTGGAAGTCGATCTTTCGTGTGTCGCATGATCGCTCCGACCCTCGCAATCGTTCATTGGCGGTCCTCTCCAACGTTTTCCTGCATCTTCATCCGGCAAAAATCAATCGCGACGCAGTGCGCTACCAGTACACCTGGGGAATGGGCGGCATCACGTTTTATCTCTTCATTGTGCTGACGTTCACAGGTGTGCTGCTGATGTTTTACTACCACCCAACGAAGGTTGACGCCTTTCGCGACATTCTTTATCTCGAGCACGACGTCCCGTTTGGCAAGTTGCTCAGAAACATGCATCGCTGGGCGGCCCACTTGATGGTGATTACTACCTGGCTCCATATGTTTCGCGTGGTGCTGACCGGATCATACAAACGCCCGCGCGAGTTTAATTGGGGCGTGGGCGTTGTGTTGCTGGTCCTCACGCTTCTGCTTTCTTTTACTGGATATCTGCTGCCGGATGATCAACTGGGTTTCTGGGCGGTGACGGTTGGCACAAACATGGCGCGCGCCACTCCGATGCTGGGTTCTGAAGGGCCTTTCGGTATTCAGCTTGGCATGACGCCTTTTAACGACGTCCGTTTTGGATTGCTCGGCGGCTCGATTGTCGATTCGAACGCACTATTGCGTTCATACATCTGGCACTGCATAGGTATTCCGCTGGTGGCTTCGATCTTTATGGCCGTGCACTTCTGGCGGATACGAAAAGATGGAGGCATCTCCGGCCCGGCGCCGGTGATGCTTGAATCGGAAATGAAGGCGGTGAAGAAGAAATAGGTTTCAGGTCCGACAACTTTGGTTTGTCGAAGTCAGTACCGCCGGCGGTAGCGGGCGGATAAGTTGGCTTGTGAATCGATGGTAAACCCACCCCGTACCGCAGGCGGTACTGACGAGCACTAGATGGCGAAGTCTAAATTCAACTTGAGCAGAGGTAAGTTAATAACTCTGGGGGTGGTTGTGCTCCTCCTGGTTCTGGCTATCTTTTTTGTCCAGGACTGGCATCAGCTATGGACGATCTCATCGGCGCCCGACAACGTGCCAATCGTGGCGATGCTTTTTCTCGTACCCTTCTTCACCTGGTTGGGGATCAAACAGTCGAAAGCAAACGATCGGCTGATTGAACAGTTGGAACAAGATCCAAAACTCGCCAAAACACATCATCGCAAAGTAGAACCCTGGCGCCCCGGATGGGCGCGCGAGATTCATGTCTGGCCGTATCTCGTGCGTATTGAATTTCTGGCGGCGCTGATCGTTACTATCATCCTTTACGTGTGGTCAATAACGCTGAATGCGCCTCTTGAAGAACCGGCAAATCCTAACCTGACAATGAACCCGTCAAAAGCTCCCTGGTACTTCCTCGGGCTGCAGGAGATGCTGGTTTACTTCGATCCATGGATTGCGGGTGTAGTGATGCCGTCAATCATTATGGTTGGCTTGATGGTCTTTCCTTACGTCGATTCCAATCCGCTGGGCAATGGTTACTACACGCTCAAGCAGCGCCGCTTCGCGGTGGGAATGTTTGCCTGGGGCTTTCTGATGTGGATCCTTCTGATAGTTATCGGAACTTTCATTCGGGGACCTGGTTGGATCTGGTTCTGGCCGGGCCAGACGTGGGATCACAACGCAGTCGTGTTCGACAAGAACGTCGACCTCCACGACTGGATCGCAACCAGCCGCATCGGCAAGACACTACATCTCGGATTTCTGTCAGCGAATCCGTGGAAATTTATCTTTGGTTTGATAGTGGTAAGCGGCTTTTATGTTGTAGGCGCCTTGTTTTTCCACTGGTTAATGACCGTAGACTTTAAGAAGCTTTCACTGCGTCCGCTGCGGTTGTTCCCGCAAGACGCGTTTGAGCAAAAGCTTTTAGCCAGAACAAGTCTGCTGCAATATCTAACTTTTCAGTTTTTCGCCGTAAGTGTATTGCTCGCGATGCCGGTGAAACTTTTGCTGCGCCTGACGTTGACTATCAAGTACGTCTGGGTGACACCCTGGTTCAATATTTAGATCTACGAGATCGACTGAAAACCCACCCGCTGCCACAGGTGGTACTGACAAAGCTTTCTGATGAGTGCGGAGGAATGATCCCGAGTGGCGGATTCTACTGAAGCTAGCGAGTCGTTGGTAAAGAAAGAGCCAGAGGTTCCGGCAGCGGATCCCATCGTGAGTCGCTCTACCAGCGGCATCATGCTCATATGCGCCTTGCTGCTGACGGCAGTCCTCGCCTGGTCTCTCTATGATGAGGCCTTCGGCCAGCGCCCCTGGAAAGGCATGCAGCAGCAGTTCGTCAATCGCTACACGAAGTATCTGAAGAGCATCAAACCGCAAGCCGGTAAGACCGAGGCGGAGGTCAAAGAGAGCCCCGACTATCAGCAGCTCGACGCGGAAGCGCAAGCTGCTCTGGAGAAAGTCAAACCAGACATCGCTGAGATTGATCATAAGGTGGCGCAAATTCAACGCGAGCTGGACGCCGTTACGGAGCCCTTCCAGAATCAACGCGGCAAACTCACGGTCATCAATTACGACGTCGAGATCGCATCAAACAACGTCAAAGACAAATATCGCAAGCGAGCGCAAGAGAAGCGAGCTGAATTAGTAGAGGTCGATCTTCCGGCGGGGGACGGTTCTGCAAAAACGACAACCCAGAAGATGAATTACGACCAACTTGAAAAGCTCTTTAACAATTTACGTGACGAAAAGGCGAGGTTGCTGGGAGAAAAAGCTGACCTGCTCAAAGAGCCGACGGAACTCGGAAAGAAACGCGACGACTATCTAAAGCACCACATGACGGGTTTGGGGCCGAGCCAAATCGATGGGCTGCTGCGAAAAATGGATCAATTTGATTACTCCATTTTGCCGCATCAGATCAGCGTCAACGAATTTAATATCGTCGATCGTTGCGAAGTGTGCCATGTCGGAATCCGCGAACCACTCGACCTTCGTCCCGAAGACCTGGCGCCCGACGGGCCAGGCAAGAAACCCGATAATCTTTCACGCGCGTTCGTAAGTCATCCCAACAGGGAACTTCTGCAAATACACACGCCGGATCGGTTTGGCTGCTCGAGTTGCCACTGGGGCAATGGTCGCGCGACGACGAGCGAAATCAAGGGCCACGGGCAACACAAGTTCTGGCTCTGGCCAATGTTTGAGAAGGAAAACACCGAAGCCGGCTGCCAGCAGTGTCATGCGAAAGATCGAGTCACGCAAGGCGCCGACACGCTGAATCTCGGACGCGATCTTTTCTACCAGCGCGGGTGTGTGGGTTGTCATCGTTACGAGGGCTTTGACCGCGAAACGGATGCGTTGGGAAACACTCGTCAGAGCATCAGCCAGCTCGAAGATCAAATTACCGGCAATCAGAAGCAAATTAGACTCGATGAAAGCCCGCCGGAAGGCACCACTGACGAAGAAGCTCAGAAGTTGCTGGCGCAGTCGGAAGCTCTGAAGGTAACGAACAGCATTCTGGCTGCACGCATCGATCAGTTGAATTTGCAATCGAAGTATTTGATGCAGGACCAGAAGAAGGTTGGACCAAACCTGAAGGACGTGCGTCTGAAACTCCGCAAGGAATGGATTCCGGTTTGGCTTTCGAACCCGCAAGCTTTTCGGCCCGGTACGAAGATGCCGACCTTCTGGCGCTTTGCTGAGGCCGACAGCGCTGCAAAGTTACAGCCGTTGCGCGATAAGGATGGGCAGGAACAAATACAAGCTATCGCCGCATACCTCTGGCAGAACGGCTTTGAAGGCGGTCTTCCGGCACAGCAGCGCGGAGACGCAGGACATGGGAAAGAGCTTTTTGAAACGCGCGGCTGTTTAGGTTGTCATTCAATCGGCGATGAGGAGAACAAGCTTGGCGGCACATTTGCCGCGAATCTGCAAAAGGTCGGTGAGAAGGCAAACTTCGATTACATCGTGCGCTGGATTCATAATCCGCGTGAACGGTGGGCTCCTTACTGTCCCAAAGAAAAGCGCGATCTGACTCCGGAAGACTACGCCAAGCATAACTTGCCTTATGTGTTCGATACCGAGCTGCACTCGCGCTGCCCTAATGATGGTGCCGAGTTGCAAGTCCAAAACATGACGGTGATGCCGAATTTCCGTCTCTCCGAAACTGACGCGCGCGACATTGCCACCTATCTCTTCTCTTTATCGTCGCCACCGCAGTATGACGCCGCATCGTTCATGGACAGCCCCGAGCTGCGAGACAAAGGACATGCGCTAATCAAGCAATACGGTTGCGCGGGTTGCCACGAAATAAAAGGCTTTGAAGATGAACAAAGGATTGGCAAAGAACTAACTGTTGAAGGCGCCACGCCTATCGAGCGGCTGGACTTTGCCTTACTAACCAAGAAGGCAGGAGAGGGAAACGACCCGCTTGGGCTGCACGAAGCGGAGAAGGAAAAGCCCTGGTACAACCACAAAGGATTTTTTGAACACAAGGTTGCCGAGCCATCGATTTACGATCAGGGCAAGGAGAAAGATCCCAAAGACCGCTTGCGGATGCCGCGGCCATATCTGACTCCGGAGTGGCGCAATGCCTTGACGACTTTTCTGCTTGGCAGTGTCGGCGCGGAAGGTTCAAACGTGCCGCAGTCGCTTTTTTACAATCCGCTGGACACTCGCCGGCAGGACATTCAGAACGGCTGGTGGGTAATCAAGAAGTATAACTGCATGGGTTGTCACCAGATTCAGGTGGGCCAGCGTTCCGTGGTGATGGATCTGCCGTTCTATCAAACGCCGGAAGGCAAGGATCTGTTGCCGCCGCGGCTGTCCAGCGAAGGCGCGCGCGTCGATCCGAGCTGGCTGTTGAGGTTTCTGCACGATCCATCGCTTAGCGGTGAAAAAACTCCAGCCGAGAATGCTTCCATAGCAAACGCAGAGCAAGCGGCGAAGAACTCAAAGGCTTCGCCGGCGGGTGCGTCCAGCTCCGGTGCACAAGCGGCAAATGCCGGCACCACATCCACCGCCCCTGGCAGCACTAACGCCGCGCCTTCGGCTGGTAAATTGAAACCTCAGCCTGGACTTGATCGAAATGGTGTGCGGCCTTATCTGAAGTTTCGCATGCCTACTTTTAACTTCTCGCCCAACGAGCTGCAGACGTTGGTGCGTTTCTTCATGGCGATGTCCGGCCAGCAGGAGCCTTATATTAAGGAGCCGCTGCAACCGTTGACTGAACAGGAAAAGTTAGTTGCGCGCCAAATGTTCACGTCTGGTACGCCCTGCCTGAAGTGTCACATCACGGGTGAGCCCACTCACGATGCCAAGGCAATAGCTCCGAATTTCCTCCTGGCGAGCGAACGCCTGAAACCTGAGTGGACCTTCCGGTGGCTCCTGGATCCGTCGCAAATAAGCCCGGGCACAGCTATGCCCACCGGACTCTTCCGCAAGGAAGGTGAACGCTGGGTCATCAATTTGCCAAATCCACCGGCCAGCGCCAATGAATATCACGATGACCACGCACGGTTGCTGGTGCGCTACATGATGTTGCTGACACCTGACGAGCAGAGACGTTTGCTGGCGACGGCGCCGGCAACTCCGGCAGCACAACCCGCGCAGAAGGCGCAGAATAAAGTTAAGAACAAAGGCGGGGAGACTACCTCGAACAGAACGCGCCGTCCGAAGCGCCAGACTGTGGCCGCAATCAGAAATGTGAGAACTAACGCGCGTCCAGTAGGCATGTAATGGTATCGGGCCAGTGTGGCGGGTCTACTTCCCGTGTAGTCCCGTGCTAAAGTTATACGAAAGTTATTCTAATTTGGAGGAACTGATCATGTTTATGAAGCAGACTAAAGTCTGGCTGATCCTGACGATTGCTCTCTCGCTCCTGGCACTCGCGTCAGCTTGCAGTAAACCGACGGAGACAAGTGAGCCTGGAGCGACGCCGGCAGCCGGAGGCACGGCGTTTACACCTAAAGGCAATGAAGGCTCGGTAACTGGAGCCGTTGCTTACACGGGAACACCGCCCGTGCCCAAGAAGATTGACACTTCGGCTGATCCCACTTGTGGTGCAAAAAACCCAAATCTAACGACTGAAGATAATGTGGTAACGAATGGCAAGTTAGCCAATGCGTTCGTCTACATCAAAGACGGCACAACAGCCGACGGCAAGAAGATTACGGAATTCACTTTCCCGACACCTACTACGCCCATCACACTGGATCAGAATGGCTGCCACTACCGGCCGCACGTTCTCGGTGCGATGGTAAACCAGGACATCCAGATCACGAACAGCGATCCGACGACGCACAATATACACTTCACTCCCAAGAGCAACCCTGATTGGAACCAGTCGCAGCCAAACGGCGCGCCGCCTTTAATGCATAAACTGGCGCGCTCTGAAGTACTGGTTCCTGTTAAGTGTAATCAGCATCCCTGGATGAAGGCATACATCGGCGTTTTGAAGCATCCGTTCTATGCAGTCAGCGCCGAGGACGGCAGCTATACGATCAAGGGTGTTCCCGCTGGAAAATACACGGTGGTGGCCTGGCATGAAGGTGGTGCTACGGGGAGCGAGAAGACGATGGAAGTGACTGTTCCTGCGAGCGGAAGCGCGACAGCTGATTTCGCGTTTGGCGAAGCCCTCGCAGCTGCCGGTAGACCTAGCCTCCAGATGATGCCGGCGCTCGAATTTCCAATGGCGGGCCGGCACTGAGGAGGTTTTCGAATCTGGATTTTCCATTTGCGATTGGAGAGGGCGGTAAGACTTCTTCAATCGCAAATCGCAAATCGGCAATCAGAAATATGAACAGGGGTGTGCATCGTTTCGCGCTGCTTGTTGCTTGCGCAACTTTTTTCCTGATAATTGCGGGCGCGTTGGTGACTAGCCACGATGCGGGTTTGGCCACCTCTGACTGGCCGCTCTCTAATGGCCAAATTTTCCCAAAGATGGTTGGCAATCTCTTTTGGGAACATGGACACCGCATGGTGGCAACCACAGTCGGTTTGCTGACAATCGGTTTAGTCTTCTATCTCTATTGGGATCAGATAAGGAATTCGCTGGCGGGAATCGGTTTGCTCCCGCGTGCCAAGCTTCATCGAGGAGAGCCGCGAAGTTGGGTGCGACGGCTGGGACTGGTGGCGCTGGCAGGAGTGATTGCACAGGGATTGCTCGGCGGTTTGACGGTAAAACTGAACTTACCACTGGCGGTTTCGGCAGCGCATGCCATCTTGGCCCAGCTCTTTTTTTGCACCACGGTGAGTTTGGCAGTTTTCACCTCGTCAAGCTGGATAAAGGACCGGCCCTTGATTGAAGAGCAGGGAAGTTTGCCGCTTCGTTACCTTTGCGTAGCCGCGGCGACCGCGATCTTTTTGCAATTGATCATTGGAGCAACGCTGCGGCATTCAGCGACTTGGGATCAGCCGCTGCCGTTAGATTTATTGTTAACACACGTCGGCGGTGCGATTGCCGTAACCCTATTGTTGGGAAGCGCAGCCTTAATAATCTTGCGGCGTCACGCCGATGAAACTTTTCTAACCCGACCAGCGAAGATTGCTCTTTCGTTGTTGGCCTTGCAGTTGCTTTTGGGGGTCGCGGCTTACATCACCAGGGTAGCTTCGCCAAATGATCCGCAGCCATTGAATCCAATGGTGGCAATCACGGTGGCGCATGTAGCATGTGGGGCATTAGTATTCGCTACCACGACGGTGTTGACGTTAAGGACATTTAAAGTATTGCGTTCCAAGGCTTCATCGTTTGAGTTTGCGGCGGCGAGCGCTCAAGAAGTTTAGCGTTCAAGCTTTAGCTTGCCGGGTTAACCTGGAGTCGAGCTTGTAGTATCAACGACCTAAAGGTTGAACTCTGAACCCCAGGCCTTTGCTCAAAGTTTCTGATGGAAGAATTTGCAATAAATCTTAATCCTTCGGCGGTTGCGCAGCTCGAGCGCCTTAGCGCTCGCGAGCGATTCGCCGCCTACATGGAGCTTACAAAACCGCGCATCACTTTCCTGATAGTGCTCACGTCGGCTGCCGGCTTCGCTTTAGCTTCGCATGCCAGTGTTAACTATGCAGCGATGGTCAGCGCGATGGTTGGAATCACGTTACTCTCATCGGGAATCGCCACGATCAATCAGTATATGGAGCGCGACCTTGATGCGCTCATGAGGCGTACTGCCAATCGACCGTTGCCATCGGGAAGGCTTTTGCCATCGCAAGCATTAACCTTTGGTGTCGGACTAATTGTTGGCGCCGAGATGTATCTGGCAGTCCTGGTAAATCCCCTGACGGCGTTACTGGGCTTGACGGTAATCGCAGGTTACTTGTTTGGGTATACGCCACTGAAGACAAAAACTTCTTTGTCGACGATGGTGGGTGCCTTTCCCGGAGCGGTGCCACCATTAATTGGCTGGGCAGCCGCGCGTGGATCCATTGGTCTTGAAGCGTGGGTGCTGTTTGCGATTCTGTTCCTATGGCAGTTTCCCCACTTCCTGGCGATTGCCTGGATGTATCGCGAGGATTACAGTCGTGCCGGAATTCTCATGCTGCCGGTGGTTGAACCCGATGGGCGTGTTACCGCGCAGCAAATCGTCGTCTACACCGTGCTGCTGTTGCCGGTAAGTTTGCTTCCAACTGCACTCGGCATTTCCGGCAAAGTTTATCTCTACGGCGCGGTCGTTTTGGGTTTGCTATTTCTCTACAGTAGTCTCCGCGCAGCCTTCTCCAAATCGAGACACGAAGCGCGACGGTTGTTGCTGGCTTCGGTTATTTATCTGCCTCTTCTATTTATCTTGATGGTCTTAAACCGGTAAATCGAAAATGGTAAATAGTAAATGGTCGACCAATTATCTTCGTTTCGATTCCAAGCCGACCGTTCTGACTATTTACTATTCACGAGTTACCATTTACCCAAGGAGTAGCCGATGGGACGAGCTCTTGCGGTTATTATCTGGATCCTGACTCTGGGTTCAGTGGGCCTTTTCTTCGTAAAGAAGTGGTGGTTTCCGGAAGCCATCTCTGCTCACGCGGCCGCCCTTGATCGTCAGTTTCTACTGACAATCATTGTTGTAGGAATTGCATTTACTGCTGCCCAGGTCGGTCTGGGCTACGTGGTTTGGAAATATCGAGACCGCGGCCAAAGCGATCGAGCGGTCTATACGCACGGCAGCAATCGTCTCGAGGTTGTCTGGACGGTTGTAACGGCAGTCATCTTTATCGGGCTTGCGGTTATGGGCCAAAGCGTCTGGGCGTCGCTGCACTTTAACAAAGCTCCGGCAGGGTCTTTTCAGGTTGAGGTGATCGCGCAGCAGTTTCAATGGAACTTCCATTACGCCGGCAAGGACGGAGTCTTTGGCCGCACTGATCCAAACCTTATCGACGATTCCGCGCTTAACTATATTGGCCTGGACCAGGTGGATCCGAACGCCAAAGATGATGTGGTGCACAGCGTGATTGCAGTTCCCGAAGGCCGGCCAGTCGAGCTGATTCTTCGTTCCCGCGACGTTATTCATAATTTTTGGGTTCCCCAACTACGATTTAAACAAGACCTCGTTCCGGGAATGATGATTCGCGTCCACTTCACGGCAAACCGACCGGGCAAGTATGAACTGGCATGCGCGGAGCTCTGTGGGCAATTCCATTACAGAATGAAGAGTTTCATGCTGGTACTGCCGGCAGCTGAACATCAGGCTCTCATGGCCCTGCCGCAAGATGAATTTCAGACTCGAGTCACCGAACTGCTGGCCAAGTATCAGTTGCCGGCTTACTAGCAGAGAAAACGATCCCGGATTGTTGATTAAGCCTAACCACTAGGAGATTAGAGATGTCAGGTGAAACGCACGAAGCAGTGCACCGCCACGAGGCGCCTACGAGCTTCATTCGTAAGTACATCTTCAGCCTGGATCATAAAGTCATCGGCATCCAGTACATCATTCTGGCCCTGGTCGCAGTGCTGGTGGGCATGACGATGTCGGTGCTGATGCGCATGAATCTGTCGTGGCCGGGCACAAGCTGGCCGATCCTTGGAACGTTGTTTCCAACCGGCGCACCCGGCGGCATCATGAATCCCGACTTTTATCTGTCGCTGGTGACTATGCATGGGACCATCATGGTCTTCTTCGTTCTCACTACGGCACCGCAGGGCGGGTTTGGAAATTACTTTCTTCCCATTCAAATCGGGGCCGAAGATATGGCGTTCCCATTTCTCAACATGATGTCGTTTTGGGTAACGCTGGTGGGGTTCATCGTCATACTCGCCGCCATCCTTGTTGAGGGTAACCCGACGATCGCTAACTCAGCTCTGGGAATCGCATTGGGCGGCGCCAGTGGCGCCACGGTGGGACCGATTGGGGGTTGGACCGGCTACGCACCTTTGAGCGCGGTGGGGATGGCGGCCGGGCCGGGACAGGGCGCCGGCATGAATCTTTGGATTATAAGCATCGCTATCTTCTGTGTTGGTTCATTACTGGGAGCGCTTAACTTCATCACCACGCTGCTCAACATGCGCACCAAAGGAATGAGTCTCATGCGCATGCCGCTTACGTGCTGGGCCTGGTTTACGACTGCGGTCCTGGCTCTGCTTTCATTTCCGGTGCTTCTCGGTGGCGGCATCCTTCTGCTGCTCGATCGAATTGTGGGCACGAGCTTCTTCATTCCGGGCGGCCTTGTATTTGGATCTTCAGTGTTGACGACGCACACGGGCGGCTCGCCGATTCTCTGGCAACATCTATTTTGGTTCTTTGGTCACCCTGAAGTTTACATCGCGATCCTGCCCGGGATGGGCGCTACCTCCCACATTCTGTCGACCTTTGCCCGCAAGCCTGTCTTCGGCTATCGCGCCATGGTGTTTGCGATCTTTGCGATCGGGCTGCTGGGATTTTTCGTCTGGGGACACCACATGTTCATCAGCGGTATGAGTCCCTACTCGGCGATGACCTTCTCGATCCTGACACTTTCGATTGGCGTTCCTTCGGCCGTGAAAACATTTAACTGGCTCGGAACTTTATGGGGCGCAAAGATTCGCTTCACAACCCCGATGCTATTCGCCATCGGGTTCGTTTCATTGTTTGTCGCGGGAGGCATTACCGGTTTAGTGCTGGGCCAGACGTCGCTCGACCTGCCAATGCACGATACTTACTTTGTGCCGGCCCACTTCCATCTCGTCATGGGGGTGGCTTCTATCTTCGGTATGTTTGCCGCGATCTATTTCTGGTTCCCCAAGATGTCTGGTCGTTTCATGAATGACCGGCTTGGCAAACTTCATTTCTGGATAACTTTCGTCGGCGTCTACTGCATCTTCGTTCCCATGCATACCATGGGAATGGTGGGCATGCCACGCCGTTACGCCCAGTTTACAGAGTATAGGTGGCTCGACTCGCTGCATCCTCTGGTAGTCTTTGTTTCCATCGCTGCGATTATCACAGTGCTCACGCAGATCGTTTTTTACTTCAATCTGGTCTGGAGCGTTTTCAAGGGTAAGAAAGCTGATACAAATCCGTGGGAGGCAACGACGCTCGAGTGGACTACGGCGAGCCCGCCACCGCATGACAATTTTGCCGGCGTGCTGCCCGTCGTTTACCGTGGCCCATACGAGTTTGCTGTGCCCGGAGCCGCAGACGATTTCATCATGCAGACGGAACCGGATGCCATTAAGATGCCGGTAACTGAAGGGGTAGGTGGTGATGGCCACGACGGTAGGCACTAGGCCACTAACAAAAACAGGAGTTGGTGGCGGACCGAAGCCGCGCGGTCCCAATGGCAATGGTGGGCCTAAGCGAAACGGCCATAAGCGCCGTTTCCCCGACTTTCAGTCTTCCGCAAACCGCTATCGCATCGGGATGTGGGTTGCGCTCGCGTCGATTCTTATGATGTTTACGGCGCTGAGCAGCGCCTACATCGTGCGCGCCGCGTCAGCAAATGACTGGCAGCCGCTAAAGATGCCGCGAGTCCTTTTGCTGAGCACTGCGTTGATAGTAATCAGCAGCGGCACGTTGGAAACTGCGCGACGAAAGTGGCGAGAGACGGTTAACAACGGCCATCGAACCTGGCTCGTTGTGACACTGATTCTTGGCCTCGGGTTTCTGCTGTCGCAACTGCTTGCCTGGCGCCAACTAGTGCGTCAGGGAGTTTATGTTGCCAGCAATCCCCATAGTTCCTTTTTTTATCTTTTGACTGCCGCTCATGGTGTGCACTTGCTGGGAGGGCTGGCTGCGCTTGCTTACCTTTCACTTCGCCAACGCGCGCCACAGAACAATCCCCTGGCCCTGGCGAAGTCACTGGCCGGTGCCGACGCCGTTACGCTCTACTGGCATTTCATGGACTTTTTGTGGCTCTACTTATTCGTGCTCCTTTTCTTTGTGCGTTAGTGCCGCAGAATTGGTGGCCGTTTGATTTGTTGATTGACTACCAGGTGGCAATAAGCCGCCCGCTAACGCAGGCAGTTCTGACAAGCGCTACTTTCTTTTTGGAGGTGACAGGTGAGTACTGAAGCACGCGCAGTACATTTTCCGGCGGACGACTGGGGCGGGGGTGTGCACCCCTATCGCGTTGGTCATCGCAAGCTCGGAATGTGGTTGTTCATTGTTTCCGACTCATTGACGTTCTCGGCGTTGCTGATTGGCTATAGCTTCCTGCGCGCGTCAAACGTCTGGCCCACACCCTTTCCGTTCCGCCCGAGCATCATCTTTTCGTCTGTCATGACCTTCTGTTTGCTTTCGTCCAGTCTGACGATGGTCTTCGGCGTATCGGCCTCGAGCCGTGGAGATAAGGCCGCGGCACGCAAATGGATTCTGGCGACGATGGTCTTTGGCGCAGCTTTCGTTGTTCTGCACCTCATCGAATGGAATCATTTGATCAGCGAAGGCCTGCGGCCGTTTAGTTTGCCGGCCCATTGGGTCTCGACGTTCACAACTTCTGACGGAAGATTACCAACGCCTTTGTTTGGCGCCACTTTCTTTACCATTACCGGCTTGCACATGTTCCACGTCGCCACCGGCATTCTCTACCTTGGCGTGGTGGCGGCTCGGGTGAAGAAAGTAAATCACGAAGACATTGAAATCAGCGGTCTCTACTGGCACTTTGTTGACCTGGTCTGGATGTTTGTTTTCCCGCTGATTTACATCCTCTCGGTAGATGTTGGTGGTCATTTGGCCAGGTAAGTCGCGATTGAACAATGGCTGGAGATTGGCAGTGGAGGAATCGAGAATGAGCGCACACGTGGAAGAACATTTTGCCGGCAGCAATAAGCTCTTTGTCTCCATCTGGGGCTGGTTGATTCTGTTAACGTTGATTGAGATCTTCCTGGCTTACAAGCCGATGCCGATCCATTTCATGTTAACGATCCTGCTCGGCCTTTCAATCATTAAGGCGGCCCTGATCGTGGCTTACTTTATGCACATGAAGTTTGAGCGGTTGAGTTTGATTTTGACTATCGTGCCGATGCTGGTCATCTGCATTTGTCTCCTCTTTGTGTTTTTCCCTGATAGTTTCCGTTCCGCAGGCTTGCGCTACCAGTTCAAAGAGCAGCCACCGCCTGCCACCGAGGAGCATTGATGAGTGCTTGTTTGAGATCAAAAGCAGTGCTGGTGATTATTGCGTCGGTCGCTGCAGTGCTGGTGCTTGGCACTTCGGCCCTGGGGCAGTGTTCCATGTGCCGGGCCTCGCTGGCTGGTTCTGGTAACGCGCTCTTCATAAAGAACTTCAACATCGGCGTGCTGGTACTGCTGATTCCGCCGGTAACAATATTTTGTTCCATCTTTGTAATACTAAGGCGCTCCAAACGAGCCGATGAAGATGGGGAGTTGGAGTCGTTCGAAGTTGAGGGTCTGGAGTCTCGAGAGTCTGATGACTCCAAACTCGAAACTCCAGACTCCTGACAGTTTAATTTATGGCCGAGGAAAATCTTTTACGTATCGATGTTGAAAAACGAACCACGCGGGGTCGCGTCTGTCCGCGTTGCGGGGGAAAGATTATCCCTTCGAATCGTGCTGTTTATCAGAGTACGACTGATCCGACCAGGACCTTTCCGATTTGGCAATGCGAACGATGCGGTTATGAAGAGATGTCAGAACGTGCGGCGCCGACCGGCAAAGCAAAGCATTGACGTCCGACAAACTTTAGTTTGTCGTCAGTCAAGTACCGCCTGCGATAGCGGGCGGGTGAATCTACCAATTGATCAACCCACCCGCTACCGCAGGTGGTACTGACAGAAGGACGGTTTAATGTGGACGGAATCAGCGAAGTCAACGGGACGACAGTCATGAAGCGTGAAGCTGAGGTACTAAACATAGTTTGTATTATTGCTGCTCTCGCCTTTGTGGCGCTGGCTGTGCTGAACGCGTTGACCTCTCCAAGGTTTCTTACCACTGACAACTTGTTCGTTACGATGGTGTGCATGTTGATGGCACTCATGTTTGCCGTCAATCCTTTGCTACACCTGAAGGACGAAGGCCGGCTCCCAATGCCTTTCCAAGAGCGAAAGACCGTAAAAGCAAAAGCTGCCGCAACGGGAACTCTGCCTCAATCAGCGCCGCCTTTGCTGGATGCCAAAGGACGCGCAATGCCTCCTGATGTTAGATCCATGGTTGCTCATATGAAGCAAAAGCAGCCCTAGCCCAGGTTACCTGAATAATCCCGCCGTGAATGAAATCGAAAAACGCGTACTCGCAAGCTTTGCCCAATGGCAAAAAGAGAAGCTTGATCTGCATACTCTGTTTGAGGCCGGTGAAAACGATCCCGACGCGCGCACTGCCGTCTTCGACGCAGTCGAACGACTAGTCGGAGAAGGGCTACTTCAAGAAGAAGGAAATGATTTCTATTCGCTCACTGAGAAGGGAGCGAAAGAAGTGCATAGTGAAAAGAAGAGTAAAGGGTGAAAAGTGAAGAGTCCATTCAGCACTAATACTTTCGACTCTTCGGTGTTCCCTCCTCACTTTTCACTCTTCATTCTTCACTCATTAATGTACTTCGATGCCTGAATACGTTCCATTTCTCCCCCATCTCAACGCGGTTCTAAATGCCACCAGCGCCCTGTTGCTGCTGGCGGGTTTTAGATTTATTCGTCTTGGTCGAATCCAAACTCATCGAAACTGCCAGGTTACGGCTGTACTTACGTCCACGCTATTTCTGATTTCTTACCTCACCTATCATTACTACCATGGCGCTACGAGATTTGCAGGGCAGGGAATTGTCCGTCCGCTGTATTTCACTATTTTGATAACTCATACAATACTGGCCGTCGTGATAGTGCCGCTGATAATCGTGACACTCTACCGGGCAGTGCGTGGAGATTTCATCAGACATCGCCGCATCGCACGCTGGACGCTGCCGCTTTGGCTATACGTCTCCGTAACCGGCGTGGTTGTCTACCTGATGCTGTACCAGATTTACCCCGCACGATGAGGTAATGAGTGGTGAGCAGTTTGTGCATGTGGTGACGGGCGAAGTCATGTCAACTCAGCAAACGCAAGACAATGGAAACAACCCCGACGTAAGAATCGTCACTCCAACACCGAGCCGCGCACGCGCCTCCGGACCGATTCTTATTCTCGCCTTGATGTTTGTCGTTGCGTCTTTTTTGACCTGGTACTTCACCTGGTTTGGGCGCGGTCTTTCCGATTCCGATATCTCAAAATTTCTGGTTGACGAGAAACATCCGCGACACGTACAGCATGCGCTGCTGCAAATCCAACAGCGTATCGAGCGCGGCGATAAGGATGCGAAGCAATGGTATCCACAGATCGTGACTCTGGCCGGCAGTCCGGAAACAGAATTCCGATTGACCATCGCCTGGCTAATGGGCGCAGATAATACTGCGGAGGAGTTTCACAACACGCTCCGGAAACTATTGAGCGATCCGGAACCAATCGTCCGGCGCAACGCGGCGCTGGCACTGGTAAGGTTTAATGATCCCAGCGGTCGTCGAGAACTCATTGCGATGTTGGAAACTTTCACGGTAAATACTCCGGCCGCCGGCATCCTCCAGAGCAGCTTATCGACGAGGGCTCAAGTCAGCCGTGGCACTCTTCTGGCCCGCATTCAGGAACCAGACAGCCAGGTCGTTGAAATGCGTTCGCCGTTCATTGGCAAGATCGATCGCATTCTGGTCGCGAATGGGTCAAGCGTTTCAAAAGGCGATGCTGTGTTGACGATTCAGTCCGACGAACAAACCATTTGGGAAGCGCTGCGTGGATTGTCAGTAGTAGGAGAGAAAGGCGATCTCACGCTCATTGAGCGCTATGCGAGCGGCAGTGAGCCGGTGAGTGCCCGCATAAGACAACAAGCAGGTCTGACGGCGAATGCCATCAAGAGCCGCGCGTATTAGCATAAAGAGAATTGCTAAGCTGCAGGTGGGGCGGGCGGAAGGTCAGGCAGCGCAATTCCGTGGACGGCTTCCCAGTCGTCAGTTGGCACCATTTCGATCGCATCCCACGGGCAACCATCAAGGAAGGCGCCATCCGGTCCCTTACTGATGCACTTCTGACAGCCGATGCAGAGGTAAGGGTCCACTTCGATGCGCCCGAATGGTGGATGATCTTCGTCGGGTACCCAAAACATACAGGCCTCGATAGGACAGTATTCGATGCAAGCCGGCGATCCCGCGCAACCAGTACAGCAGTCGGTGGTAATCGCAAGGATTCGCGGGCGCTTTTTACGAGCCGCTTTGCCGTCGCCCTCTGACATTGGCCAATGCTTTTCTACAATGTCGTACATACTCGTCGTTTGTCCTACCGGTTCTCGCAAAGTCGGGGGCAGCTGGGTTGCCCGTCTCTAAAGGTATCGCTAACAAGCCGACTCTAACATAGCTCTGCTAATTTCCTCAACGATTTGTGTTCTTTGTGTCGTTTGCTTGCTGACAACAGCGCGAAGCGTTACAAGTAGGCGAACCATTTAAGGAGGAACGAGCATGGAAACAGTAGCGGGAATATTTTCGTCGCGCGATAGGGCTGAAGAAGCCGTTCGGCAACTTCATTCCCTGGGAATTCCTAACGACAGAATCGCGTTGCTGACACCCGGGATGAGTGACGAGCGAGTCGAGGAAGTTGTGCCTACTGCCGACAGCGAACAGCCGGGCATGGGCCAGGCACTGGGAGGAACGGT
>WNGE01001676.1_pt1 | contig 27882 bp, 22 predicted proteins | sample 5400651 | NCBI WGS metagenome assembly WNGE01 (sample SAMN13153370, study PRJNA577476) | soil metagenome | isolation source: 60 cm soil or saprolite under grassland replicate 2 | place: USA:California | collected 2016-06-15 | reverse complement strand
CGGCGGGCAGGTGGAGCATGGCGGCCAGCTCGCGGACCAGCTCCTTCTCCATGGCGCCGGTGGCGGGGCCGCCGTCCAGGGCGTGGTTGTTGGGGTTGATGGTCATCGCCGCCAGGTACGCGGCGACCGCGACCGGGTGCGGCGGCTTCAGCATCTGCCCCGCGTAGCGGGGATGGAAGAAGGGATAGTTGTCATCGAGCCGCTTGGCGTACTCCCGCCAGGCCGCGGCGAGCCGCTCAGGGTCGACCTCCAGGGCCTCGTGCCGCTCGAACGGGCCCCAGCGCTCCTGGAAGCGCTCGGCGAGCTCGAGCGCGGCGGCAAGCTGCTGACCGAGGCGCACCACCATGCGATCACCCTCCGTCGTCAGTACACGGGAATCGGTGGGCCGGGCAGGCCGCCGAACCGGAGCTCCGGCCCGCTGCCGACGAAGACCAGAGCATACGGCTGGGCGTGCGGCTGGTTGAACGCGACGGCCGGGAGGATCTCGGCGGTCACCTCCACGTCGAACAGGCCGGGCGGCGGGTGCTCGATCACGATCTGCTCGGTGGTGTGGACGGACTGGAAGGGCGTGCCGCGGGGAACGGGACGGCTCAGCCGGTCGTCCGGCGGGGGCCGCCAGGTGTTCCCCTGGTAAAGCTGGGCGCCGCCGGGCGTGGCGATCCTCAGGTGCAGGCGGTTGACGAGCTTGGCCGCGGGCGGATCGGTCCAGGCGAGGGTCGCTCGCAGCAGCGCGGTGCCGGGCGGCAGGGAGAAGCGGTAGCGCGCGGTCCTGCCCGACCCGAGCGCGCCGTCGTCGCGCACGTGGAAGGTGACCGGCGGCGAGGGCGCCAGCGATTGGCGCAGGTTGACCCGGCCCCAGCCGTAGCCGCTGGTGAGGCCCGGTGCCGGCTGGCTCAGGTTGGGGAGCCCGGTCCGCAGGATGTTGGTGGCGCCGTTCACGAGCGTCGCCCGCAGCAGCGCCGCGCTCGGCTCCTCGAACACCGCCTGGCTCCCGTGGCGGGTCAGGGCGGTCTGCACGTGCCGGACGGTGGTGCCCTCGACCTCGGTCCAGGTGAGGCGGAAGGTCCGGCCGTTCCAGATCAGCCTGAACTCCTGGACGTCCACGGCGGCGCGGCTGACCTGCGTGACCGGCGCGGTGGCCGGCGGGCCGGGCGGCGGCTGGGGAAGGAGCGCGCGGACCCCGTTCTCGTCGAGGACCGTGAAGTACAGGGTGCGGTTCCCGCCGCCGGTCGGCTGGCCGAGCCAGGCCAGGCCGTAGCTCGGGCTCCACTCCGGCAGGTGCGTCCCGGGGGGCGGCACCGCCGGCGGGCTGGCCCACGCCTCGTGCGTGAAGGTGGAGACGAGCTGCGGCTCGACGGCATGGGTGCCCGCCGGCCAGCCGGCCGCGCCGGGGAAGATCACCGGCACGTCGCCGGTGGGGACGGCCGGGGCCGGCGCCGGCGGGCTGGCCGTCGCGCGGCCGTTCCGGTCGAGGCGGCTGAAGCGGATCTCCCATGGCTGCGCGCCGCCCGCCCGGTACTGCCAGGCGACGCCGTACTCGCGCCTGGTGCTGTCGACGGCGGTGGGCCGGGGCGCGACCACCGCGTTGACGGACTCGCCCGGCAACGCCGTGAGCCGCACGTCGGTCGCGTGCTGGGCGGTGCCGTCGAGCCGGAACCGGTTGACGAACACGGTCGGGTTGGCGCCGGCCTGCCGGTGCCAGGCCGCGATCGACCGCGACTCGCTGTTGACGAAGTGGAACCAGCCGTGGCGTCCGGTGCCGGACGCGCCGGCCAGGCTCCGGGGCGCGACCACAGCGTGCCCGCTGCCGTCGAGCACGGCGTAGCGGATGTGGTCGGCGGACGGGAACCCGGTGCCGAACGCCACCACGACGCGGAACGCCGGCGTGTCGACGTGGCCGAGCTGGGGACTGACGGCCGGGCGCAGCATCCCGCCCGGGTCGATCGTCCGCTGACCGCCCGTGCCGAAGCCCGCGCTCGGGGTGCCGTCCGCGCCGAGCAGCCACACGCGGAGGTAGTCGAAGTCGTCAGCGGTGGCGCAGACCAGCCGGTTCCCGGTCCAGTGCAGCTCGGCCTGCCCGAACGAGGTGCCCGTGCGGAGCGCCCGGGCGCCGCCGGGCCCGTAGGCCGGGTCGGGCCGGCCGTCGGCGTCGGCCCGCAGCACCTGCAGCTCGTTCAGGAATTGGCCGGGCGCGCTCCGCAGCAGGAAGTACGTGCCACCGGCCCAGGCGGCGGAGACGCTGCGCAGCAGCGGTCGGGTGTGCTCGAGCAGGACGTGGTTGACGTAGCGCCCGCTCTCGACGAGCGGCGTGCTCGGGTCGGCCTGGGCCTGGAAGGCGCCACGCGGGGTGACGTTCAGGGCGTAGGCGCCGCCACGGTCGGAGTTGATCTCGTCAGAGCTCTGCCACGCGATGGCGACGCCCCGGCCGTCGACCACCCCGGCGTACCCGGCGGTGTCGTCCGGGGTGTCCGAGACGCGCACGAGCCGCCTGGCGAGCGGGTCGCGCGGGTCCTGGGGGATGCGCCCGTCGGGCTGCCCGTTGTCGTCGAGGAAGGTCAGGTAGACGTCGTGGTGGCTTGCCTGGGTGTTGTCCTCCCACAGCAGCGCATAGCCGCCGTCGGGGTGGACGGCGACCAGCGGGCGCCTGACCGTGGCCGCGGCCGGGGCGGCGACGCAGACGGCCCCGGCGCCCCGCGGGGCGCCATCGGGGTCCAGGAAGCACAGGTAGACGTCGCCGCCGGCGTGGGCGCGCCCGTCGCACCACACGAGCACGAAGCGGCTGCGCCGCGCGTCCCAGGCCAGGTGCGGGTCGCGGATGTCGTGGTCCTGCTCGAGGACGGTGCGGGGCTGCGCGCCCACGGGCGTGCCGCCCTCCACCACCCGCACGTGCAGCCGCCAGGTCGCGCCGTCGTGGTTCACCCAGGCGGCCGCGTACCCGGCGCCGTTGTGCGCCAGGTACGGGTGCGGCGCGGCGTGGGTCATCGGCCCGAGGCTGGCGGCGGCCGCGTCCAGCGGCGCCCCCGTGCCGGCGTCGAAGCGCTGGAACAGCAGGCGGTCGCCGCCGTCGGGCCAGGCGACCGCCGCCTCGTCCCCGGCGACCAGCAGGGCCGGGGGGCGCGCGTCGTCCTGGCGTGACGGCGGGGCGAGGGTCACGGTCCCGGCCGTCCCGAAGCCGGTTTCCGCGGTCAGGTCCCGCCGGTAGGAGCTGAGGCGGATGGTGGCGTCCTTGGCGCGGTGGGCGAGCAGCGTGTGGTCGCCGTGCCGGCCCAGGGCCGGGGCCGGGTGGTCGCCCACGTCCGGCTGGAGCTGGACGGCGGCGGCCTCCAGCCAGGTCAGGTCGCGGGTGAGGCGGGCGGCCCTGATGTGCCGCTGCTCGGCCGCGAGCGCCGGCAGGATCCAGGCGAGCACCAGGCCGTCGGCGTGGGGCGCCGCGGCGGGCCGGTCCACGAAGGCCGGCTGTGGCGGGGCGGCCGGGATGGCCACCCCCTCGAGCAGCACCGGCCGCCTGAGCTGACCGAAGCGGGCGCGGTAGTACTGGCGGGTGAGGACGGCCGCGCCCGAGACCTGCGGGGCGGCCGTGCTCGTGCCGGTTTCGAGCAGGTACAGGTTGGCGTTCTCGGTGGCCGGGTCGAACCACTGGCCCGGCGGCGGGCCCGGCGGCGTGAGGCTCGAGCGGAGCGAGAGGATGTTGGTGCCCGGAGCGACCAGGTCGGGCTTGACCCATCCCGTGCCGATGGGGATGCGGACCCGCCCGCGGTTGCTGAACAGCCCCACCTGGTCGGCGTTGTCCGACATGGTGAAGGCGTTGGCCGCCCCGCCCGCAACCGGGGCGAGGGCCGCGTGGTTGTAGCGCCCGGCAAAGAAGACGCGGTAGGTGTCGGCGAAGCCGTCGTTGCTCCGCAGGCTCTCGGTGGCTCCGACCGCAAGGACGTTCTTCGCGGCGGCCTCGGGTGGCAGCCGGTTCATGTCGAGGACCCCGTCGCCGCCGAGCGGCAGGACGTCGCGCTCGTGGTTGTGGGTGGCGAACACCACCAGGCTGTCCGGGTGCGTGAAGCAGAACCGGTCGAGCGCGCCGGAGGTGCCGGCCAGGTAGCGGTTGCTCGTGACCGCGTCCCCGGCGCCCCACGAGTTGTTGTGCACCCTGGCGCCGGCGGCGTGGGCCGCTTCAAGGCCCGGCAGCGCGCTGCCGGGCAGCGGCCCCTGGAAGATCACGAAGGCGGCAGGGGCGACTCCCCGGAGCCGGCCGGCGGAGCCCGCGCCGTTGCCGGCGATCGTGCCGGTCACGTGCGTCCCGTGCGGCAAGTTGTCCGGGACCGGCGTGCCCGGCGCCGTGAGGTTGCTGATCTGCAGCACCCGTCCCTGGAGGTCGCCGTGGATGTTGGGCAGGACGACCCCGGCGTCCAGCCCGTTGTCGATCACGCCGGCGATCTCGCCCGCCCCGTCCAGGTTCACCAGGAAGTCGACGCTGCCGACGTGCCTGACCTGGCTGGTGCCGAGGATGACCCCGCTGCGGTCGTTGGCCGGCTCCGGCGGCGTGAACGCCTCCACGGCGAAGACGCCCGGCACGCGCAGGAGCCGGAGCGCGGCGGCCGCGTCGGCGGTCAGGACGAAGCCGTAGCCCAGGTCCGAGACCACCGTCGCGCCCGTGGCCTGGACCGCGGCCAGCACGTCGCCCGACCGGAGGTCGTCGAACAGGCTGACCTGCACGTTCCCCTGGTCGCTGCTGGGCAGCCGGGCAGGGTCGACGACGGCGCCGGCCGCGGGAGCGGTGAGCCAGTCGGGGCTCGCGGCCAGCGTCTGGCCCAGCGCGTAGGCGGGATGGTACGGGCCGACCCAGCGCACGTACGGCAGCGCGCCCACCGCGGCCGCCAGGCCGGCGGCGAGGCGGAAGGCGCCCGCGTAGGCCGGCACGTGCTGGACGTAGATCCCGCCGAGGTCGGCGATGGCCGCGATCCACGCCGGGTCGGCCGGCGCGACGAACTGCACCAGACAGTAGGCGTCGCCCTCGCCGCCCGGGGCGGGGGCCGGGGCGCGGAGGTCGGCGGGAGGCTCCGGGGCCGCCACCACGGGGTCGAACGTGCCGGCGGGCACCTGGACCGAGTCGGCCTCCTCGTGGACCTGCACCACGATCCCCTGCCCGGCGAAGCGGTCCACCTGCTCGTCGGTGACCGCCGCCCAGAGCTGGTCACCGGCGCGGTGGAGGATCTCCGCCCGCTCCGACACGTACGCGAGCTGCTCGCCGGCCCGGGCCGGGTCGAGGATCAGCACCGCCTTCTTGCGAGCCATGGCCACGCCTTTCGTGAATCAAGCCCGGTGCTCAAGCCTCGATCTCGATCTGGACGTCGACGGGGCGGCTCGGGTCAAGGGGCCGCCCGGGTGTGCGGATGCGCTCGATCGGCCGGCCCTCGCCGTCGCCGAGCGCCCGGCTGGCCTTGAGCTCCACCTCGGCCTGCACCGTGAGGAGCCGCTCACCCTCCGCTGGCGTGGTCACCCGCACCAGCCCCAGACGCCTGACCCCGACGGCCGCGCCGTAGTCCCCGTCGTGGTAGCTCACCTGGGCGTCGCCGGCGAGCCGCTCGCGGTTGAGCTCGATCACCGCGACGACCAGCGCCTCGGCCTGCTTCAGCCGCGCCGCGTCGGCCGTGGACGCGGCCAGCGACACCCCCAGCGTCTGGGTTGCCTTCACCTTCGTGAACACCGAGACGACCCCGTAGAGGACCTCGACGCCCGTCACGCCGTCAAGGTCGCGGTCGGCCCGCGGGTCCAAGGAGAAGCGGCGCGGGTCGGTGGCGTCCCAGGCGGTCTCGCGGTCCCGCAGCGGGACCCGGTCCCCTGCCCCGGTCACCAGCCGCACGCGGCGCGGGCCCGGGTAGGGCGGCTTGGTGAGCAGGTACGGGCCGGCGGGGTGGGCGGGGTCGAAGGGGAGCTCGTCGAGCTGGTCGTCCGGGCGCGGCTCGCTCGCCGCGGCGTCCCCCGCGTGCGGGTCCAGCTCCAGCACGTCGCCGGCGACGCTCACCCGCACCGGCGGGGAGGCGCCGCCGCACAGCCCCGGCAGGGCCTCGACGATCAGCGCGTGCAGCGCGTCATCCAGCTCGCTGCTCATCCGCCACCTCGCCGGCGGGCTCTGGCCGCCCGTCGCCGCCGGCGACGTCGAGCTCTTCCTTGAGCACGGTGACGGCGCCGGCCAGGCGCAGCATCGTATCCCGCAGGCTGGCCTGCCGGGCCTCGAGGTCGGCGAGCGCCTTCCGGCCGGTCTCGAACTCCGCCTCGAGCACCTTCAGGCGCTGCTCCAGCCGCTGCCGCAGCGGCTCGCTCTCTGTCACTTCGCGCCATCCTCCTCTGGCGAGCTCAGGCGCGCCTCGAGCGCGGCGAGCCGCTCTCGGAGTGCGTCGAGCTCGGACTTGAGCTCCTTCACAGCCTCCAGGAGCACGGCGGTGAGACCGCCGTAGTCGACCCCTTTGTAGCCGTGCCCCCCGGACGTGGACACGAGCTCCGGGAACACCGCTTCGAGCTCCTGGGCGACCACGCCGATCGCCGGCCCTTCCTGGAACTGGCCGGTGAACCCGCGTACGCTCCGCGGCAGGTAGGACACGCCGCGGATCTCGGTGAGCCTGTCCAGCGTGCCCTCGAGCCGCTGGATCCGCTTCTTGAGCCGGGCGTCGGAGGTCTGCGCGAAGCTGGGGCCGGTGGCCGGGACCGCGAAGTTGACAGAGCGCTGTCCGGCTAGCTTGGTGAGCGCCAGGAATACCTCCTGGTCCTGATCGTCACCGCGCAGCCAGTGGTTACCGGCACCGTCGAACCCGCTGAACCGGGTCCGGTCGCCGGCGTGGATCATCTCGCCCTCCACCGTCAGATTCCCGGTGCCGCCCCATTCGGCCCCAACGATCACGCCGCTCCTGTTCAGCAGGTACAGGAGCTCGTCACCGAAGATGTGCAGCCGGCCCGAGGCCGAGATGGTCCCACCGTTCGGCAGCCCCACCGTACCGCCGGACGGGATCAGGCTCGTGTCGCCGTTCGGTCGTATCCGGAAGCGCACGGCCGGGGGCTCGTACTGCCAGATCTCGAACGCTCCCGGCTCCACGCCAAAGCCGCCCCCGACCGCTGCGGTGTACATCCTCCAGGTTGTCGAGCCGCCGCCGGCGATCCGGGTTGTGAGCGAGAGGGCGGGCAGGGCGGGGACGTCATCCCGGTCGGGGAAGCGGCGGACGTTGATCTCGCCGTAGGCGCGCAGGATCGTCTCGGCGCCGTCCATCCCCACCTCCACCGGCTTACCGGCCCCGACGTTGAGGAACAGCACGTCGTCGTCGTCGCTCACGGCGCTCTTGCCGTTGATATGGCGCGTCCTGAGCACGCCCGAGCCGCCGGACGCGATGGTCACCGTTGGAACTGAAAACCCAATTATGCTTGACCTGCTCATCCGTAGCGGTGTGTCGAATGTGGAGAAATCTCCAGCCGCGGCAGTGTTCCTGTCGAAGCGGAGCTCGCCGCCGTCGAGTGGCATCCGCCAAAGGCCGCCCGCGTCGACTGCTTGCCCGGTCTCGCGCAGCGACAGAGGTACCGCGGCGTGCTCGATGGTAAGGGCACTGGGGTCCGGTCCTCCGCCGAGCGCCCCGCTGATGGTGAGCGGACCCGAGATGGTGTCGCCCGCCCGGTCGACCTTTGCGCCGTCCAGCCGGATGACCTCGCCGACGGCAGCGTTCCAGTCCTGCGAGCGGATGGTGTCGTTCCGACTCTTCGGGAAGGGCTGATCAGGGGTGAGCGGCATCGTGGGCTCCTGGCTAGAAGACGATGTCCCAGAGAACGGTGAGCTTGAAGGCGTCGGTCTTGGTCACCGGCTCGAAGACGACGCGGTTGTACAGGACGCCGCCGGTCGCGGCGGTGAGCAGACCGGCCTCCCGCAGCGGCGCGGCGTCGTTGGCCTCGCCGAAGTCGAAGACGGCGGTGATCGAGACCCGCGTGCGCTTGACCACCTCCGAGCTCCCGGTCACCGGCTCGTCGAAGTCCGTATAGGTGGGCTGGGCGATCGGGTTGGGCGAGCCGCGCTGGGCGCGCAGAGCGGGGTCGTCGTCGGACGGCTTGGTCCCGTCGGTGCCCACGGCCACGTGGCTGACGTGCGCGGGCGGCGTACCGGCGGTGACGCCGCCGAACAGCTCCGCCACCAGCCGCCGGCCCGACTTCACGATGTGGTTGCTCTGCCGCCGGCGCTGGACGACGCGCTCCTGGCGGTCGGTCAGCAGCAGGGTGACCCGCCCCCGCATGTCGATGCCCTCGGTCACTGCCCTCTCCTCTGCAACCTAGCCGTAGCTGAACGGTCCGTCGAAGGTTGACACGTCGAACATGCCGGCGAGCCCGAAGCGCTCGGCAGCGTCCTGCGACTCCGTGATCGTGTTGAGGCTGCCCATGGCCAGCGCGTCGACGGCGCCGGCGTCCTCGGCCGCGCGGTGGACGGCGTCGACGGCGAGGCGCTCCCGCTGCCCGTGGTCCTCGAGGAACTGCAGCGAGAAGTGGACGCTGCCGCGCACCCCCGCGGCGCGCGTCTGGTCGACGACCTGCTGGATCACCTCGAGCGGGAGGCCCTGGAAGACGAACACCTCCCCCGTGTAGCCGTGCCGCGCCACAAGCTGGGCCACCACCGACTGCAGGAAGTAGGGGACGACGACCTCGAAGGTGAGCGGCTGCGCGCGCAGCCAGCTCAGCTCCACGCGGAAGAGCGGCACGTCGAACGTCTCGCCGTCGTCGAAGCCGCTCACGTCGAACATGCCGCCGCGTGCCCTGAACCTCCACTCGCTGTGGGCGGGCGGCACCGCCGGCAGCACCGGCGGGGTGCTCCCGTCCAGGTTGGCGAACGAGCCGGTCACGTCCTGGACGCCGAGCACAGCGCTGAGCGCCCCGCCGACGCCCGCCGAAAGGACCAGCTTCGCGCCCGGCGGCACCAGCAGGCCCTCGTCGGACCGGACGCCCTGGTTGGTGTCCAGGCGCTCGAGCGACAGCAGGCGCCCGCTGCCGGCCGTGAGCGTCCACTCGATCCGCGGCCACGCCTCCGCGACCGAGGGCGCTTCGGTCTGGAGCGCCAGCTCGCTCGAATCCCCCACCTGCGTCACCGCGTCGATGACGACCCGCTCACGCGTGGGCGGGAACTCCTGGACGTCGACGAGCTGCTTGAGGTCGTCCAGCAGCGCAGCGGGCAGGTTGAGCGTGTCGAGGTCGAACGGCAGGCCCAGGGCTGACTGCACAGCGCCCTTGACCGCCCGGACCGTGCCTCCGCCGGTGAACAGCGGGACCACCGACCGCAGCCGCCGGCGGAAGGCCGCGTCGGTCTCCAGCGACCCGTCCCGCAGCCGGCGGCGGCCGACGCCGTAGACCGCCCCGAGGCCGTCGAGCGCCGCGCCGCTGGCGAAGTCGACCCAGTGCGACTTGAGCAGCCGCTTGACGGCCGCGTCGGCGACCATGAGCTCGGCGCCGACGACGTCCAGGAGCTTGTACAGCAGCGACTCCGGCTCGGCCGCGGCGTACACGTCGGGGAGCAGGTCGACCAGGCGGTCCGTCTTGTAGGACATGCGGCACCTAGGGGCTGAGGTCGATGGTCGTCTGGGCGCTCGCCAGACCCGGGTAGGCGGCGGCGCCGATCGTCGCGCTCACGGCGGGCTCGTGGTCGGCGGGCCGGAAGCCGGGGGCGTCGCCGGGCTGGATCTCCAGGGTTGCGGTTGGTGCGTTCGCGAACGTGACCCTGCGGGTGAAGAGGCCGACCCGCTCCGGCGGCTGGTCGGGGGTCGCCTTCAGGGCGGCGCGGAGCTCGACGGACAGGTCGACCGGGTAGCTCACGAACTGCACGGCCGCGCCGGCCTGGTCGGTGAGCCGCAGGTCGACCTTGCTGGTGGTCCCCGCCTTGGAGGTCGCGGCGACCTCGAGCCCGCGCAGCAGCACAGCTCGGAGGCTCGCCTCGTCCGGCCGGACCAGCTCGGCGCGGTCGACCACCAGCGGGTCGGTGACCGGCACCGGCTGCTCGCCGGCGGAGAGCCGGGCGAGGAGCTGCGCCTCCGCCACGTCGGCCAGGCCGCCGACCCGGTAGGCCAGGGCGTTCAGGCGGCGCACGGACAGCGACGCCCCGATCGTCAGGGCCTGGATCGCCTCGACGGCCGCGGACAGGAACCCGGCGGGCGCGCCGGCCGGGACCGCCGTATCGGGGACGAGGTAGAACGTGCCGGAGACGAGGACGGTCGTGACCAGGTCGGCGACCGCCCGGATGCCGGCCGCCCTGGTGGCGTTGACCACGGCTGTCACCGCCTGTTTCACCTTCGCCACGTCGCCGGCGGCCGAGTAGCGCAGGCGCACCTCCCCGAGCGGGATGGAGCCGTCGACGCTGTGGTCGAGGACCTCGACGCCTTCGACGCCGTCCACGCCCAGCACGGCGAACTCGAGCGCGTTCAGGGTCGCGTTGCCGGCCCGCTCCAGGGCGTGCTTGGCGCGCTCGCGGAGCTGGTCGTCGGGTTCCGCCGGGCGGCCGCCCTCGATCGGAGCGTCGTTGACGACCCCGGTCACCCCGGCCGGCGGCGTCGGCATGACGGTGACCGTGCCGGCGTTGACGTTGCCGTCGGTCCCGGGCTCGACCGCCTCGACCGGGACGGTGACGCTCTTGGGCTGGTAGCGGACCCGCAGCTCGCCTGCGGGCCGCACGCCGGCGGCCAGCGTGACGGTCCGCTCGTCCGCACCGAACGGCTGGCCGCCCGCCGTGCCGATCGTGTGGAGCGCCTTGGCCGGGTCGGGGGCGTCCGCCTGCCGCCAGACGCCGACCAGCTTCGCGATCCTGTCGGTGGTGTGCAGGACGCCGCCCGACTGGACGCGGATCTCGTCCTCCCGCGGCGGGATCGCGGCCTCCTGGAGGGTGGCGAACGTCCGGCCCGACGCGTCGGCCACGCGGCTGCCCTTGGCGATCGCGACCGGCCGGTCGGTGGCCGTCCGGCGCGCGTACGTCACCCAGCCGCGTGCCCTGATCGGCGGGTGGCGGTCGATGCCGAGCAGCGCCACCACGTTGTCCAGCGCGACGCCGGTCGCGACGTCGATGAACGCGCGCCGGTACGCCTGGTCCATCTGCTCGTAGACCAGCTTCATCTCGCGCGCCACGGCGCGGATGAGCGTCCCCACCACGCTGCCGGGGTTGAAATCCGTCAGCCCCGCCGGCCGGTCCCGCCAGGTGAACTCCACGTCGACGCCGGAGCCCTCGTCCGGGTGGTTGGCGGGGTCGGCCCAGATCAGCCGGTTGTTGGCGAAGCGGTAGTGCACGCCCGGCTCGAACTCCGTGAAGACCCTGCCCATGAGCCCGGTCACGCCGGTGACGTCGCTGGCCTCGCGCGGCAGCTCGTAGGCGGTGATCGCGCTCTGGAACACGAAGCGGAAGCGGTCGGGCTGCTCCACCCCGTTGCGGACGCGGTCCTCGAGCGACTGGATGAGGGCCTCGTACGGGACCGAGAACTGGTGACCGGGGTCGATCATGCGGGCTCCAGCGGGACGTCGAGCACGAGGTTCAGGGAATTCGGCTGCGCGATCAGGAGGACCTCGAGCTCGAGGCGCACGACGTCGCGCTCCCCGTCGAGCACCAGCGCGCGGACGTCCAGCACCTTCTCGACCCTCGGGTCCTGCTCGACGGCGTCGCGCGCGAAGACCATCAGCAGCGCGTGGGTGCGGGCGACGTTGGGCTGCCCGATCAGCTCGTGGAGGCGCGAGCCGTAGTCCGGCCAGCCGAGCGGCGCGAGCTCGCCCTTCCTGACCAGGAGCCGCAGCGTCAGCGCCTGGCTGATGTTGTCGGCTGCGGCGGCGAGGTCGAGGTCGCCGGCGTCGTCCCTGGTCAGGTCCAGGTTCCCGGCGATCTCGCGCAGGCGGAGGTCGGCGCCGAACAGCCGTCCGCGGTCTACGACCATCACGGTCCCTCCCTCGTGACCCTCATCGCCCTCATGGGGCGATCACCACCGGCACGGTCGCCTCGTCGCCGACGGCGGGATCCTGGAGGTCCTCGACCCGCAGCCGCAAGCTGTAGGCGCCGAGGCCGAGCTTTGGCAGCGGCCCCCGGTAGCGGACGACCGGCCCGTTCGCGAGGATGTCGAAAGCCAGCGTGTCCGGCGGCGGGACCAGGTCGGCCGCTGCCCGGCCGTCGGGGGGGTCGGGCTCGAACCGCCAGCGGTAGCGGAGGCGGTTCAGCGCCTTGTACTCGGTCTTGGGCCAGTGGAGCGGCGCCGCCGCCTCGAGCGTGCTGTCCGCCGTGCTGAGCGGCGCGGCCGGGCTCTGGGGGACGGCCCTGAAGACGTGGACGACGCAGCGCTTGGGCCCCAGGGCGCCGCCGGCGACGCCGCCGTGGCGCGTGGCGTCCTGCGCGCTCCTGGTCTGCTCCCGCTGGTCGCTGGCCGCGAAGGTGATGGCCTGGCTGCCGATGCCGAGCGTGGCGGGGTACACCGCCGCCGGGTCGGTGAGGGCGTCGTCGTTGAGCGAGTAGTGCTCCTTGGTCGCCGGGAACAGGCTGGAGTACCAGCGGTAGTACAGCGTTACGCCGGCCAGCTCCGGCGGCGGCTGGCCCACCCGGCCGGCGAGGGGGACGGCCGCCGCGCCGACGACCGCCGCCCCGTCGGCCGGCTGCACGATCGTCAGCTCGACCGCCGTCACCGGATCTCCCTCAACGCGCGTCCCTCCCAGCTCACTGCTGCCTGTGGTCGGTGAACGGCACCGGCGCCCCGGTCGGCAGGATGGTGCCGAGGTCGCCCACCACGTTCATGGCGATGTTGTTGACCGTGACCCCGACGTTCGCGCTGCTCGGCTGCACCATGCCAGGCCAGGTCGCTGTGCTCGGCTTGCCCTGCGCGCACATCCCCTGGGTGACGATGGCCTTGCCGCCCGCCTTCACGGTCGCGTTGAACGACTTGAAGATCCATACGTCCAGGCCGGCGTCGAGCAGCACCGGGGCCGGCGGCGGCGGGATCGGCACCGGCGCCGGAGCCATCCCGTGCGACCCGCCGGCGCCGCGGGCGACCTCGACCAGCACCTCCACGCCGCTCGCCTTCACCAGGCCGCCCGCGTCGCCGGCGAGGTCGAGGGTGCCCTGGAGGTTCAGGACGCCCGACAACAGCAGGTCCCCCATCACGCCCCCTTGATCTCGTGGCCGCTGATGGTGGTGCTGCCGCCTGGGCCGGACACCTTGAAGTCGCCGTTGACCTCCACGTTGTCTTTTGACACCTTGAGGGTCATCTTGTCGTCGCAGGTGACCTGGAGGCTCTTGCAGGTGATCTGCACCTGGCTGTCGGCGGCCTTGATCTGGATGTCGCCGCTCGAGCCGTCGATCCGGACGGTGGTCTTCGCCGCGGAGTTGTCCTCCGGCTTGGTGACGTCCCGCTGGAGGTAGATCGTGCCGTCGGCGGTGAACCGGAGGTGGTTCAGGGTGCCGTCCGGCACGCGCTGCTCGAACAGCACCTCGCCCTCGTCGTGCAGGGGGGGCCGCTCGTCGGCGTGGTAGAAGCGCCCGACGACCAGCGGCTGGTTCAGGTCGCCGTCGACGAACTGCACGAGGACCAGGTCGCCGACGCGCGCGGGCGCGGCCACCCCGACGTGGCCGACGGCGAGGGGGACCTTGCGCAGCTCGAGGTCCTCGCTCTTCAGCCGGAGGTCGACCTCGTAGTTGTTATCGTCGTCGTCGGCGGTGTGGGCGAACACGGCGGTGACCACGCCGAGCAGGCTGCCGCGCCGCCTGGCCAGCTCCTGCTGGACCACCCGCCGGATGACCTCGATCACGCCCATCACGTCTCGACCCCCAGCGAGACGCGCAGGTCGGTGACGAACCCCGTGGCGGCGCCGAAGCGGTGGCGGAGGGCGCGCACGTAGCCGCTGCCGCCCGCCAGCGCGTCGGGCGCGCCGGCGGCGGCGACGGTCGCGCCGAGGTCGACCGTGGGCCGCCCGAGGACCGTCGCGCGCAGCTCGTGGGCGGTCCGGCGGGCGACGGCCAGCCGCCCGGCGGCGAACCGGTCGGCCAGGTCCTTGGTGCGCGCCGCCGGGTCGAGGAGGGTCAGGCGGGGGCCGCCGTCGCCGGCGCTCCCCCGGTAGTCGGCGTCGTTCACGGTGAGCCAGTGCGACGTGCGGTCGCCACGGCCGGACACGGGGCTCTCGCCGCCGACGTCGACCGTGCCCCACGCGACCGGCTCCCGCGACGCGGTCACGTCGAGCAGGTGCTGGCCGAACTGGTAGCGCTCGCCCCCCGCGGGCCCGGCGGCCGCCGCCGCGCCGAGCAGCCCGCCCGCCGCGTCCAGCCCGGCAGCCGGGCCCAGGGCGTGGAACATCACCGCTCCCCCCACGTCGGCGTACAGCTCGAAGCCGAGCCGGTCGGCCAGGTCCTTCAGGTGCGCGAAGGCGCTCAGGCGCCCGTCGACCGCGTACCGGGGGAGCACGGGCCCGTCGTCGACCGTCCCGGGCGACAGCCCTGCCTGGCCGGCGAGGTCGCGGGCGACGGCGCCGGCGGTCTGCCCTTCGTAGGTGGCCGCGGTGCGGAGGTTCAGCAGCTCGCTCAGCTTGCCGAGCGCCTGCAGCCCGACGCCGGCGACCGCCGGGCGCAGCGCGGCCACCGTGCCGGTGAACACGTCGGTGTCCCGGCCGTCCTCCCCGAGCGCCAGGCTGACCGGATCGCCCAGCGTCACGCCGGCCCGCTCCGCGAGGTGCAGCCGCAGCGCGTCGGCCGGCACGTCCATGTCCCGCTCGACCACCAGCCAGGTGGGGCCGGCGGCCGGGTTGGCGGTGGTCGACCGCAGGTCGCCGACCGTGAGCGTGAAGGTGGGGCGGGTGGCTGCCATCGCGCGGTTCCTCAGGTGTGGGGCGGGGCGGGTGGGGTCGGCGGGGCCGGGGCCAGGGCGTCCAGGCCGTCGTGGTCGCGGGCGTCCCGTTCCAGCCGGGCGTTGACGTAGCCGTTGAGGATGACGTCCCACTCGTACACGCCGAAGAGCGGGAGCCCCAGGTGAAAGAAGGGGCCGAACCAGCCGTACTGGTTGGTGTGGCGCAGCTCGTGCTCGTAGAGGGCCTCGTTCCTGGGGATCGCCACCGTGCCGCCGTACGCCGGCGGGTAGACGTCGCCCGGCCCGCTCGAGTACGGGTTCTGGTCCCAGTGCTTGTAGACGAAGATGACGTTGCCGAAGGTGATGCCGAGCAGGCTCGGGAAGGAGCCGAGCCAGCCGCCCGAGAACACCAGCGCGAACGCGTTCAGCCGGGGCGAGGCCGCGGCGTCGAACCCCGGCGTCTCCCAGGTGGCGCTACCGGAGCTGAGCAGCCAGGCAAGCCACCGCACGACCTCGCCGACCAGGCAGGTGAGCTCCACCAGGAGGCCGAACAGCGTGTTGGGGAGGGTCCAGACGGCGCCGAGCAGGGTGAGGAGCACCCCGCCGAAGGACCAGTGCCCGCTCGGGTCGACCCGGTTGGGCGGGTCGTTGCCGCAGTAGGCGTAGCGGTTGCGGACGCGCGGCCGGCGCAGCCAGTCCCCCAGGATCTGGCCGCGCGCGAGCGCCTGCCTGCTCGCCGGCCAGAGCGGGTGCACCAGCCGCTCGTCGTCCGGCGCCCCGGTGTAGGAGTCGGGCGTGAGGAACCGGCCGAGCTCCGGGTCGTACCAGCGGGCGCCGACCGCGTACAGGCGCAGCTCCGGGTGCCACAGGCGCCCGCCGAACAGCGGCCGGAGCGCCCCGGGGGCGGCGAGCGGCAGCCCGAAGGGGCTGTAGGCCAGCCTGGCGGCGACCTCGCCCGACCGGTCGGTGGCGAGGTGGCACGTGCCCTGGTGGTCGGTGTGCAGGAACAGGACCTCGCCCGCCTCCACCGGCCCGCGCAGCTCGGCCAGCGGCCCGAGCGGCGTGCGCACGAACAGGCGCTGGGGCCGACCCGCTTCGTCGGTGACCGCGACGAGCTCGTCGTCCGGCCCGTACAGGTAGCGCTCGGCCCGGTCGGCGAAGCGGGCGAGCACCAGGCGCCCCTTGTGGTCATAGGTCAGCCGCGCGACGCGATCGCCCAGCCGGCGCACCTGCACGAGCTGGCCGGCGTCGTCGTAGCGGTAGGCCCACTGGCCGGTCCGCGTCCGCCTGCCGAGCCGGTCGTGCTCCACGGGGACGCGCTCGCCGCCGGCGTGCAGCTCCACGAGCCGGTTCTCGGCGTCGTAGCCGCAGCGCCAGGACCCGGTGACCTCCTCGGCCTCCGTCGCCTCGGCCTCGGTGCGGTTGTCCTGCCCGTCGTAGCGGTAGCGCCAGCGCGCCCCGGACCGGGGGTCCTCCACCGCGACCATGCGGCCGAGCTCGTCGTAGGCGTAGCGCCGCTGCCCGTCGGCCACGAGCTGGCCGCTCGGGCCGTAGGCATAGGCCCGCTCGAAGAGGACCTGCCCGCCGCGGAGCACCTCGCGCCGCAGCGGGCGGGCGTCCACCGGGTCGGCGCGCGTCCGCTCCACCACCCCGTTGGCGAAGCGCACCGACTGGAGCCGCCGGGCGTCGTCGTAGTCGTACCTGGCGATCACCTGGTCGCCGAGGGCGACGGTGCCGGGCCGCCCGCGGGCGTCCCAGCGGTAGCCGACCGGGAGGGCGCTGCCGGGCAGGGACATCCTCGCCAGCCGCCCGGCCTCGTCGAACTCCAGGCGCAGCTCGAGGGTGACGCCGTCGATCGTCTGCCGGACGCCCACAAGCCGCCCGCCGGCGTCGTAGTCGTGGCACGTGGACACGTAGGAGGTCCGGGCCTCGACGACCCGCCCATGGGAGTCGTAGCGGAAGACGCTCGCCCCGGCGTCGCCGGGCTGGATCCTGGTGATCCGGCCGGTCTCGTCGTGCTCGAAGCGCCGCGCGATGCCCCGGTCGTCGACGCCGACCAGGCGGTCGCTCTCGCCATAGGTGTAGTGCGTCGTGCCTGCGGGCTGGTCGACGCGGACCAGCCGCCGGAGGTGGTCGTAGGCGTAGGTGGTGCGGGCGCCGCTCGCCTCGACGATCGCGACCACGTCGCCGCGGCGGTCGTAGGTGTACTCCGAGCGGCCGGCGCCGGTCTCCTCGACGACCGTGAGGCGGGGCGAGGGCTGCAGGACGCGCCGCTGCCCGCGGTCGTGCCGCAGCCAGTCCTCCACGCGGCGGAGCGCCTCGCCGGCGGGCTGGCGCGTCTCAGGCGCCGGCGGCTGTGGCGGCATGAGCGCTCCCCCCATTCAGCGGGATGGCCGCGAGCATGTCGTCGAACGCGCTCCGCACGCGGTCAAGCTCCTTGTCGAAGCTCGAGCCGAGGTTCGCGACGACGCGGTTGAGCCGGTCGAGCAGCTCGACGAAGACCAGCTGCTCGACCTTCTTCACCACCGCGTCGAGGTCCCGCCCGGCCACCTGGAGGGTCTTCCTGAGGTTCTCGATGACCAGCTCGACCTGGGCGCGGACGGCTCTCAGCTTCTCGTCGACCACCCGGGCCACGGCGTCGAGGATGGCCTTGACGCTGTCGCGCACGGCCTTGACGGCGGCCGCGAACGTCTTGTCCAGCCGCTGCCTGATGGTGGACGGGTCGATGGCCCGCAGCGGCTCCAGGAGCGGGGTGAGCAGCTTGTCGCGGAGCGACGTTGCCAGCGCATCGGGGTCGATGATGCGTGCCTTGTCGCGCACGGCCTGGTAGATCGCGGCGACGGCGTCCTTCAGGGCGAGCGGGTCGATCAGGGCGAGCAGCCGGCCGAGGCTGCCGAAGAGGGCCTCGACGGCATCGCCGACCGCGTCCTGGAGCGGCTGCGCGCGCGCCAGGAAGCGCTGGACGACCGCCTCCACCGGCGCCGCCTTGGCCGACGGGCGCAGCGTGGCGAAACCGGCGATGATCTGCGCATAGGTCAGCGGCTCCCGGGCGCGCAGGAAGTCCGGCACCAGCCGGTCGAGGCCGCCGCGCACCCTGGCGTAGGCGTCGCCGGCCCCGGTGGCGTCCAGGCCGCCGATCCGCTGCCCGAGCCGTGCCGCCACCGCAGTGTGCGCCTCCAGCAGGCGGCTCGTGCTGCTGTCCGGCAGGTCCGGGTCGACCAGGGTGAAGGTGGCGTCGAAACGGGCCCGGACGGCCGCCACGTCGGCCTCGCGCTCGGGCGGCGCCGCCTCCACCTTCGCGTCGAAGGCGGCCCGCAGCGCCGGCAGCCCCAGCAGCGGCGCGAGCACGACCGTGGGCGCCAGGCCGGCCAGGCGGGCCTGGCCCTCGTGGAAACGGTCGACGACCGCCCTCGGGTCGAGGGCCTCGAGCCCGACGCCGACCGACGTGCGCAGGCTGTTGACGGACTCGGTGAGCGCGTCCGGCGGCACCGCGGCGAGCATCTCCATGAGCTGGTCGAACGGGGCGTCCAGGACCTGGAGCGGCTTGTGCAGGTCGAAGCTCGCCGACAGGTCGGCGCTGAGCTTCCTCACCTCGCTGCCCGGCTCGCCGAACAGGGCGGCGGTCATGCCGTCGAGGAACGGCCGCAGCTCGTCGAGCAGGCCTTTGAGCGGCGCCGGCAGGTCGAGGCCGGCGAGGCCGTCCAGCAGCGCAGAGCGGGCCTGGGCGAGCAGGTCCCTGCGGCGCTGGTCCAGCTCGTTGAGCAGGGGGGTCACGTCCACGAGCCCGATGAGCCGGTCGATCTCGGCGTACAGCGTCCGCAGGGGGGCGACCCACTGGTTGGGGTCGATCCGGTGCACGGCCCCCATGAGCGCGTCGTACGGCGCCTGCAGCGGGTCGAGGAGCTGCCCGGGCGAGATCGCCGCGAGCCGGCCGACCAGGTCGTCCACCTCGGCGTACAAGGGCCGCAGCAGCACGGTGCCGTTCAGCCGCTCGACCTCCGCCGCGGCCTGGCGCAGCAGGTCGTCCAGCGGCTGCAGCGCCTTCCCCGGGGCGAATTCGTCAATGTGGCCCTTGACGCGGTCGAGGATCCTGCCGAGCTCGGCCAGCAGGCCGGTCACGCCCTGCTGCGCCACGGCGAAGCCCTCCTTCAGCTTGCCGATCACCTGCCCCTCGAGGTCGACGCTCTGAAGTAGCGCGAGGGCCGCCTTGAGCGCCAGCCGCTCCGCCTCCGAGAGGGCGTTCGGGTCGATCGCCTGCAGCCGCGCCTTGACCTCGTCGATCTCCTTGACCACCGCGTCGCCGACGGGCTGGAAGCTCAGCCCGTCGAGCTGGGAGGCGAACCGGGCCAGGTCGTCCATCGGGTGCTGGAGCGCGGCGCCGATCTCGTCGATGAGGTCGGCGAGCTGCTTCAGCGCCGCGTTCAGCTCGCCGGCGAGGCTGCCGATCGGCAGGTCGTCGACTGACGCCAGCACGCGGCCCAGCGCCGCGGCGACGTCGTCGGCGAGCGACGGCTTGAAGTGCTCGGCGACGAAGGTGTCGACGCGTTTGAACGCGGCCTCGATCTGCTCGCCCACGGCGCCGATGCCGAGCCGGTCGAGCTCCTGCTTCACCCGGCCCAGCATCGCCTCGACGGCCTTGCCGATCTCCTCGGTGGGCACGTCCTCGACCGCCTGGCGGATCTCGTCGAGGAAGTCGCGCACCGCGTCGCGCGCGCGCCCCAGCCCGGAGGTCGCGACGGTGTCGTTCAGCGTCTGGACCAGCAGGTCGACCCGGCCGCCCAGGTCGTCGGCGTCCAGGACCATGAACAGCCGGCCGAGGAGCTCTTCGAGGACGCCGGCGATCCCGTCGACCACGTCGTCCACCGTGACGACGCGGCCCACGGCGACGGCGTCCAGCAGGGTCCGGTAGGTGGAGAAGACGGCGTCCCACGCGTGGCTGTCGACGAGGGCGCCGAGCGCCTGGTAGATGCCGGCGAGCGCCGGGGTGGTGGCCTGGGCCGCCACCCCGACGTCCCCCAGCCGGGCCTGGACCGCCGCGTAGCCTGCCGCGTCGGCGGGGTCGAGGCCGTCGACGCCCGCCACCAGCCCGGCGAGCGCGGTGGCCGTGGCCTGGCGCGCCGGCTCGAGCGCCCGGGCCAGCGCCTCGGGCTCGATGGGGGCCAGGACCGCGAGCGACGCCTCGAGGTGGCCCAGCGGCGCATGGAGCACGTCCGCCGGCACGCCGAGCAGGTTCTCGGCGAGAAAGGGCAGGAAGTCGTCGCGGTGGGCGGCGAAGGAGGTGCGGAACCGGTCGATGTCGGCGAGCCCGCTCCTGACCAGCTCGAGCGTCTGCGGGTCGACGAGGTTGTCGGCCAGGTCGGTGAAGTCCGTCCGGAACCGGTCCACCGCGTCCTTGATGACCGCGAGCGCGGTGTCCTGCAGGGTGCTGCCCTGCGCGACCTGGGTGACGAGCGGGCTGTTGGCGAGGAAGCCCTGGGCCGCGGCGTACGCGTGCTCGATCGCCTCGACGTACTCGAGCGCGGACGTGGGCAGGGCACCGCCGAGGACGTCGAGGGCGGAGGGCAGGCGGGTCGACAGCCCGCTGACGTCGATGTCGAGCAGGCCGCCGAGCTGCGTGACCGCGCCGGCGACGGCGGCCAGCGGCGAGCCGTCGTGGTCGTGCCCCAGGGAGCCGAGGACGTTGAGGAGGCCGTTGACGCCCACGCCGGCGTCGCCCTGCAGCCGCAGCAGCGGCCCTGGATCAGGGAACCGTTGGAGGAAGCCGTCGGCCATCGCTCACCCCCCCTGCCCGAAGAGGTCGCGGATGGCCGTAAGGACGGTCACCCCGCCGGTCGCGACCGGGGCGAACGCATCCAGCATCGACGGCAGCTTCTGGGTGGGGTCGCCGAAGGACGGCACGCTGGCGAGCAGGTCCGCCAGCTCCGAAACCTGCGCCAGCGCGTTCTGGGCGTCGTCCACGAAGCTGCTCGCCTCGCCGAGCAGGTCCTGGTCCAGCGCGCCGAACACGTCGGCGACGGTGGGCTCGGGCGGTTCGACGTACTCGAGCAGCCGGCAGGTGAAGTCGAACTGGTCCGGGTAGCCGGCCCGCTGCGAGACCTGGAGCCCGGCGATCAGCACCTGGGAGAAGGAGAGCGTCTGCGTGATCTCGCTGTCGTCCACCGCCTGGACGAAGAAGTCGACGGGCTGCTCGGCGAGCTGCGCCTGGCGGAGCGCGTCGAGGTCGTCGGGGGCGGACGTACCGTAGAAGATGCCGCTGAGCGCGACCTCCACCGAGGGCCGCCCGAGCGTCTGGGCGAGGTCACCGCGCATGCCTGGCACGGGGTGGCGCGCGATCCTGGCTCGCTCCCAGGTCATGATGCTGGTGAGGTGCGCCAGGGTGAGACCCGCAAGCTCCACAGGCATGGGCTACCTTCCCGAGGTCCCGTAGACGCGGATGAGCTCGAGCTCGAGCTCGTCCGCGAGCTGCTCCATGAACCGCCGCAGGTCCGGCGGGCGCGCGGCGTCCGGGTCGGGCCCTGGCAGGGCGTCCCGGCCTTCCGCCCGCCCCTCGTCCTCGCCGGCGCCGGCGGGCCGGGGGTGCGGCGCTCCCGGACCGGACGGGGGCGGGGCGGGCGCCGCGAGGTTCGCGCGGAGCGCGGCCGCCATCTGGGCGGCACCCTGCGCCAGGCGCACGCCGGCGGCCGGTCCGGGCCGGGCGGCGCCGGAAGCCACCTGCGCCGCGCCCGCCACCTGCGCCGCGCCCGCCGCTTCCTGGCGGCCGAGCCGGCCACCGGCGGGCGTGCCCGCCGCCCGGAGGCTGTGCGCCGGGAGCCGGGGCGGCGGCGGGGCTGCCGGCCGGGTGGGGACAGCGACCGCCTGGCGCCCGGCCGGAGGCGGGGGCCATTGCCCCGGCTGCGTCGCGCGCTCGGACGCGGTGCCCGGCTCGGCGGCGGGCGCCTGCCGGTCGGCCACCGGCCGGGCCTCCCACCCCTCAAGGTCAGGACGCCGGACACCGCCGGCACCCGGCGCGGCGGGGACCGGCGCGGCGGAACCGGTCCCTGGTGCGGCCGCGGGTGCCGCCGGCGCCGGCCGAACCGGCCCTGAGGCCGCCGACCCGCTCGGCGCCGTGGAGGCGACCCCGACGCCGCGGTCGCCTGGCTCCCGGAGGCCGCCACCGGCCCCACCGGCGCTCTCGGCACGTCCGGCGCGTCCGGGTGGTCGGCCCCTCGGCGTGGGGAGGTCGGCGCGGCCGGCGGCGCGGTCCGCCCGTGTCGACGCCGGAGCGGCAGGTGGCGGGGGCGGGGACGGGGGCGCGGCGACCGGCCGGGGACCCGCCGGGACCACCCCGGCCCGGTCGTCCGCCGGCACGGCGGGGCCACCGCCGAGGAGGCGCTCGACGAGGTCGGAGAGCCTGGTCGCAGGGTCGACGAGCAGCGTGGCGAAGGGGCCGGGCGCGGCGGCCGGGAGGCGGCAGAGCCCCCGCTGGAGCCGCAGGAGCCGCGCTCCTGTGCGGTTGAGCCGGTCGGCCGCGGTCACCGTCTCTGGGCCTCCAGATCCAGCAGCTTCTCGACGCCGGCCAGATAGACCGCGACCTGCGCGGGCGTGAGCTGGCCCACCTGCTCCGGGGTCCAGCCGAAATGGCGCGCGAGCAGCAGGTGCATGCGGGCGCTGGGCGCGTCGACCGCATCGTCGATCACCTCGCCGTCGACCGTGAGGCCAGAGATGAGGTTGATCTGGCTGACCAGGCAGTGGACGAGCCCGACGTGCAGCTGGCGGACCTGGTCCAGCGAGAGGAGCGGCTCGACCAGCGACTCCTTGATCATGAGGAGCGGGATCAGGCTGCTGTCGTCCCGGGCGGCGCGGGAGATGACCGCGAGGGTGCCCACGCGCAGGGGCCGCAGGCGCACCCGTCCCGGCACCCCGTCGGCCGCGGGCCGGCCCGAGCCGGGGTGGAGCACGGCGGCTGGGAGCTGCACGTCGTGGACGACGCTGCTGCCGGCCAGCAGGTCCTCGGCCGAGAGGATGCGCGCGGCCCGGCCCGGCTGCTCGTCCATGCCCCTAGCTCTCTTCGAACGAGAGGCGCATGGCCTGGAACGACACGCCCTCCATGACGAAGTCCTCGCTCGGGATCGTGTAGGTCCAGCTGTCGAACCTCGTTCCGAAGACCGTCACGCGCGTCTCGTTGTCCGGGTGGGCCGGGTCCTTCAGGGTGGCGACGATATTGAAGGCCGGGTGCACGAAGTTGGCCGCCCCCGGCGGGCTGGTGGCTCCGTCGCCGAGCAGGAGCCGCAGGAGCGCCCCGTTGACGTGCGCCCGCTCCGCCGTGCCCGTGACCCGTACCACGCCGGGGCGCAGATGGGTCGGGTACCGCCGCCCGATCTCGTAGAAGGGCTTCAGGTCACTCGAGACCGAGACGGTCACGTTGGACAGTCGGCCGACGACATTGCTGAGGTCGTACTGGGACACCAGGCCGTCGGCCGCAGCGCCTTCCGGGGAGCTGGGGTCATCGACGCCGAGGACCAGCACCGCGTCGATGGCCCGGAAGACGTCATTCGGCATCCTGTTCCTCCTCTGAGCGGATCGCTCCTCGTCGCTGGAGGTGGGCTGGGGGTGACCTGCGGCGCTCTCACTTCAGGATCATCACCACCCTGATGAACTCGATGCTGAACGTCGGCTGCAGGGTCATGATCACAGCCACCTCGCCGGCGATCTCCTGGGCTCGTGTGGCGGAGACGTCCAGTGCGTACTGTGTGAGTGCCTCGTCCTGGACCATACGGGTCAGGAAGGCGTCCAGCGTCGCCTTGAGGGCCGCGCGGACCCGGGTGTTGTTGAGACGGCCGATGTAGGGGTTGGCAGCGGACCGGACGCCATACTTGGCGTAGTCGACGATGCGCCGTGTCGGGACCGCCGAGAACGGCGTCCCCTCGCCCGCGGTGGTCAGGCCCTTGAGGACCCGGAAGCCCTCCTTCTGGACGACGGTGAGGACGTTTCGCCGGATGAGCTGCTCCTGCTCGCCGCGGTTGGCCTTCAGCGCCAGCCCCGGGACGGTGAGGGTCTTGTTGGTCAGGCTGGTCTGCACCGGCACGGAGGAGATCAGGCCGGCGACGGCTGCCGCCGTGTAGGCCGGCGGCAGCACGGTCCCGTCCTCCAGCCGCAGTCCCGGAGCGACGAGGATCACGCGGTCGGCGGCCGTGCTGTGACCCAGGAACTCGGCAACGGTGCTGCCCTTCGCGCCGATGACGCCGATGCGCTCGTGGTCCTCCTGCTCGGTCGAGTTGAGGTGACCCAGCAGCAGGGTTCCGGCGCTGTCGTCGTCCTGGCCCGCCAGGACGACGATGTTGATGAGCTCGTTGGCGAGCTGCTCCAGCCCGGCTTCGTACTCGTCGTGTCCCGCCTCGGCCCCGTTGCCGCCGGGCGTGTTGCTGCCGGTCCCGAAGTACGCCTCCACCCCGGCCTGGGGGAGCCCGTGGCCGAACGTGGCGTCGGCGGTGGCGATGACCTGCGAGACCGGGGAGGCGTTGATCCGGTCCGCGAGGATCGTCCCCGCTGGCACGGTGTAGCCTTCGACCGTGGTCCCGTACCGCAGGCTGATCTGGACGGAGCTGCCCCGGTCGACCAGGTAGGACGCTTCGAGCCGGTCGCCGTTCGCCTGCTGCGGCGCCTCGCCCGCGGCGAAGTCGAGGCTGCCGTCCCAGGTCGTGACGAGCACCTGCCCGGCCGCCGGGGCGGCGTGGCCGACCGCGTACCGCGCCCTGACCCGCTGGGTCGCCGTGGGCGCTTGCGACGCCTCGAAGGTCAGCTCGCCGGTGCTGGGGTTCAGCCGGATCTCGCCGGCGTTGGGCGGTGCGCCGGCGCCGTACAGGATGCTCCCGTCCCCGTACGTCCTGACCTTCGCGCCCTGGGCGTCCAGGACGTGGATGACGTTGACCGCGGCCACGTGCTCGACCGGCGTCTTCGAGAGCGTGTAGTCGTTGCTGGCGTCGGGCGGGACGTCTTCCTCCTCGACCTGCTTGTAGACGGCGTCGAGGGTCTGTATCCGCTTGGTGACGCCCCGGTGGACGCGGAGCTGGTTCTCAGCGGAGGGCACCACCGGCGCGTAGTTCAGCTTGTCGAAGGTGCTGGTGTGGACTTCCCCCTCGATGCGTGCGTCGTCCTGCGCCGGAGCGACCGTGATGCGGATGTCGTTGCCCCACGCCCCGGAGGTCTTCGCCGTCAGGGTCGCCACCGTGTGGTTCGCGGCGTCCAGCAGGGCGAAGGTCGCGCTGGACCGGCTCGGGCCGGCGACGCGCACCGCCACGACGCTCGATGCGCCGTTGTTGTAGAGGTGCTCCAGCGTGCGCAGCATGGTCAGGGGATGCGCCCCGTCCTCGGGCCGGTTGAACGGGTCGGCGAGCCCGAAGACGTCCCTGGCGTGGCTGAACCCCGACAGCGTCACCGGCTCGCCGACCGGACCTCTCCTGGCCGTCCCGATCACGCCGACGATACCCGTCGCCACCCGACCCGCGGAGATTAGACCCTCTGGACGTACTTCGATATAAGTGCCTGGTATGACCATTTCCGCCATATAAAGGACCCCCTGGTCCAGGCTGGCAGTAGTGAGCGTTCAGGCGGTACAAGAGCCCAATATCCGCTGGATTCTCCTTGCAAATATCGTCCACGTCCAGGCTCCTCGTACACTGAAAATACTCATTCCAGACGATCAGCCTCTATACGATAATGGCGACTTGACGCGCTCGTTCGGTGTGAGGTGGACCCGGCCACCGGCCAGGTCGTCCGCCAAGTCGCCAACGGCCAGGACGGCGTCCTGTCTCCGAACCGGACGCGCGTGGCCTATGTGCGCGATCTTGACCCGTGCGCTGTCCCCGAGATCGAGGGGTGCCTGCTGTCCCGTGATCTCCTGACCCCGTGCAGCCCCGCTTGCTCCACTTCGGCGGCCGGCCTGCCTTCTTTCCCTTGGGCAGCGCCGTCCGGCCGCCCGTGCCGTGCCTCGGCGGCCGGCGCGGAGCGCGCGGTAGGCCCGGCCACGGTCGAGACGGGCGTGGCCGGGCCTACGGCGCGACCGGCTTGCTGAACTCCCAGTCGTGCCCGAACGGGTCGGACACGCGCCCCGTGCGCCAACCGTGCGCTTCCGTGACCGGAGCGATCTCGGTAGCCCCTGCTGCGATCGCTCGTTCGAACCGCGTGTCGGGATCGTCCACCGTCAGGATCATGCGCACCGAGCCCTGACCGCGCGCCTCCGGGCTGTTCTCGACGTCCTCCTGCACCCAGAACGCCGCGCCGTCGACCTTCAGCTGCGCGATCATCACCTTTCCGTCGTCGCCATCCAGGCGGTAGACGTCGACCGCACCGAGCGCGTTCCTGTAATACTCGACGGCCTTGGCGCCGTCGCGCACCGCCAGCCACGGAGCGATACTCGTCTCGACCTGCGCCTCACTCATCGTCGTGGCCCTCCCCTGTCCTCAACAAGGCGCTCCAGCAGCAGCGCGACGCCGTCGTCGAGATTGCTCGCAGTGACCTCGTCAACCATCGCGAGCACGTTCCCATTGGCATTCGCCACCGCCGCCGACCGTCCGGCCCATCGAAGCATCGGCAGATCGTTCTCATTGTCGCCGATGGCGAGCACCTGCTCGCGTCCGACGCCCAGCCGAGCGCAGACCCGCTCCAGCGCGAAGGCCTTGGTCACCCCGGCGGCCGAGACCTCCACCAGCTCGCGGGTCGACCAGGTGATCACCACCTCGTCGCCGGCGGCCGCGCGCGCCCGCGCGGCCAGCTCGTCGAAGTCCATCTCCGGGTGGCGGGCCAGCACCTTGGCCACCGGCGCGGTCAGCAGCTCGAGCGGGTCGCCCAGCCTGCTCCTGCCGTCCGGGACCAGCGGCGCCCTCCCCCAGCCGGCCTCCCGGCCGAAGCTCTCCGCGTCCTCCCAGGCCAGGACGACGCCGGGCGCGGCCATGCGCAGCCCCTGAACGATCCGGAGGGCAACGTCCCTTCCCATGAGGGTCTGATCCAGCACGCTGTCTCCGTCCAGGTCGTACACGAGCGCGCCGTTGGCGCAGATGGCGATCCCGTCGAGGCCGACCCGGTCGGCGAGCTCGCGCACGCTGCGCGGTGGCCGTCCCGTCACGGCCACGAAGGTGACGCCGGCCTGTCGAACGCGCTGTATCGCCTTCCTGGTGCGCTCCGAGATGGTGACGTCAGGACGAAGGAGGGTGCCGTCCAGATCGCTCGCCACCACTCGGATCACCGGCACGCCCTCCTCGTCGCGTCCACCTCCGCTCACGGTACCTGCGGCGGCCGGGCTGTCGGCACCGCGGTCTACACTCCCGCAGCATGAAGCGCCGATCGGTCGCATGGGTGAAGGACGGCTCGTTCGGGGTCGAGTTCGTCGAGGTGGCGCTGGCGGGGGACGCCCTGTCCGCCACGGGTGTCGGGGTCGGAGCCGACCCGGTCGCGTACCGGCTCGATTACGTCCTCGAGACCGGGCCCGGCTTCGTGACCACGCGGCTCGCGTTGACCGCGCGCGGCGAGGGCTGGCGCCGGACGCTGGACCTGCGCCGGGCGGGATCGGGCGAATGGACCGCGGCGGCGAGCGCGGAGGGCGAGCCGCCCGCGCCGCTGGCCGAGCCCGGCGGCGAGGTCGGCCGCGTCGCCGGCGCGCTCGACTGCGACCTCGCCCTGTCGCCGCTCACCAATACCATGCCCGTGCTCCGCCACGGGCTGCTCGAGGCGGACGGGTCGCTGGACTTCCTGATGGCCTGGGTGTCCGTGCCCGACCTGGGCGTGCACCCGTCCTCCCAGCGCTACACCGCGGTGCGCGACCTCGGGGACGGGCGCCGCCTGGTCCGCTACGAATCGCTGGACAGCCCGTTCACGGCCGACCTCGCCTTCGATCCCGACGGCCTGGTCGTGGAGTACCCGGGGATCGGCCGCCGCCTGGGTGACCCGGGCCCGCCGCCGCCCTGACCGGCGCCGGTCAGCGCAGTGACCGCTGGCCGATCCGCTCGGCCGCCCATGCCTCGACGGCGGGGCGGAGCGCGCGGAAGGCACGCCCGCGGTGGGAGGCTGCGTCCTTGGTGGCGGCGTCCACCTCGGCGCTGGTCCGGTCCCA
>WNGE01001727.1_pt1 | contig 27891 bp, 24 predicted proteins | sample 5400651 | NCBI WGS metagenome assembly WNGE01 (sample SAMN13153370, study PRJNA577476) | soil metagenome | isolation source: 60 cm soil or saprolite under grassland replicate 2 | place: USA:California | collected 2016-06-15 | reverse complement strand
AAGTCCCAGCCGTTCACGGATGAAAGCAAAATTACCGGCGCTGGAAAGCGTCGCGGACGTTAGGACCACGGTCTCAACCTGGCCAAAGAGTTTGTCTTCCAGTAGACCGGAGACATCAATTGGGGATGCGCGGAGAAACAACCCGCGACTTCTGCGCTCGGTCCAGTAGACGAACTTCTTGTCGGCGCCGGTAACGATGAACTGGAGATCGAAGCGAGTTTGCCTGATCCGGCGCACAAGATTCTCAATCTCGGCTGGTTTCTCTTTAATTGCGTCCAGCGTTGTCTCGAGTCGCGCGAGCGCACCATCCAGGGCCATGTACAGATCACCCAGCGAAGTCGGACTGATCTCACCTGCGCCGTTGCGTGTGGCGAAAGTGCCGGGGTTGATCGGGTAACGCCCTTCTTCTCTCGCGATCGAGATCTGCGTTTTCAATGCTGACCTTGCCGATATCACGAATCAGATCCTCCACCTGGTAGTTCGAGACCTGGGCGCCGAAATACTCAGACGCTACGTCTTCAATCAAGTGCGCCTCGTCAAGAATGACAGCCGAGTAATCTGGCAACACACTGCCATACATGCTATTTCGCAATGCCAGGTCGGCGAAAAACAGGTGATGATTCACAATCACGATGTCGGCACTCTGGGCTCGCTCTCGCATGTGCGTGATGAAGCAGGCATCGAAGTCAGTGCATTTCTGACCAATGCAGATTTCTGAACGCGCATCGATGTGCCGCCAGAAGGAAAGAGACTCCGGCAGATTCGCTAACTCGGCACGATCTCCCGTCGCTGACTCCTTTACCCACTGGCAAACATCGTCGAAATATTCAACCTCTTCCAGTCCATCGAGCACTGGTGAAGTTTCGACGTGTTTTAGTCGCTGCAGACAGACGTAGTTGTTGCGCCCCTTCATGTAAGCGGCCGTGAACTTTTTCGGCAACACACTCTGCAAGAACGGAACGTCTTTCTCCATCAACTGCTCTTGCAGATTCTTTGTTCCGGTGGAGACGATGACACGACCTCGCCCGCCGAGCGCCGCCGCAACCGCGGGAACAAGATAAGCCAGGGTCTTTCCCGTTCCCGTTCCTGCCTCGACGATCAGATGGTGTCTATCTTCGAACGCACGCATCACGGCCCGCGCCATCTGAATCTGACCCGGTCGATACTCGTAATCAGGATGAGCGTGAGCGATGAGACCGTCAGGTCCGAAGATCTTTTCCATTAGTTTTTGAGAGTTAGAGAACCGTCCGGGAGTTTAACAGAATTAGTCGAACAGAATTCGTATTCGTCCCTAATCTGCTCCCATCGCTTCCTGCTCGAGACTGCGCCTCAATCGCTTCGGGTAGAGTGGGAAGCGCGATGTCAAATCAGCGACACTTTGCTGCACTTTGCTTTGCACGTCTTCTGATTGAGGCTCATGAATAATCGCCGCGATGAGGCGTCCGATCTCGCGCATCTCGGGTTCCTTCATTCCACGCGTGGTGACTGCGGGCGTGCCGATGCGCAGACCGGAAGCGACGAACGGCTTGTTCTGGTCAAAAGGAATGGTGTTCTTGTTAACGGTGATGAGCGCAGCCTCCAAAGCTTTCTCAGCATCCTTGCCTGTGATTCCTTTTCCGTTCATCCACACATCAACGAGCATCAGGTGGTTGTCAGTACCGCCGGAAACCAAACGCAGCCCTTGCTCTTGCAGCTCGCTGGCGAGCGCCTTGGCGTTGGCAAGGATTTGACGCTGATACTCTTTGAAATCGTCTCTCAGTGCTTCGCCAAAAGCGACGGCCTTGGCCGCAATGATGTGAATCAATGGACCGCCCTGCACTCCCGGGAACAGCTTTCGATCAATCTCCTTCGCATGCTCTTCCTTGCAAAGAATCAAACCACCGCGCGGGCCACGCAGAGTTTTATGCGTAGTAGTGGTCACGTAGTCAGCGTGCGGGACGGGCGAAGGATGCAAACCAGCAGCAACTGGCCCGGCTATGTGGGCTATATCGGCGAACATGCGAGCGCCAATTCCCCTGGCGATCTCTCCAATACGCTTAAAATCGATGATTCTGGGATAAGCAGAGGCGCCACAGATGATCAGCTTTGGTTTGTGTTCCTCGGCAATGCGCTGGAGTTCGTCATAGTCGATCTGTTCAGTCTCCCGTGAGACCCCGTAATCGGCAACCTTGTAACTGATGCCCGAAAAATTCATCGGATGCCCGTGGGTTAAATGTCCGCCGTGCGAGAGATTCATGCCGAGAATTTGATCACCATATTGAATAGCTGCCAGATAAACGGCCATGTTTGCCTGCGCGCCACTATGTGGCTGTACATTCGCATGATCCGCGGCAAATAGTTCTTTCGCGCGGTCGATTGCTGCTTGCTCAACCACGTCGCTCCACTCGCAGCCGCCGTAGTAACGCTTCCTTGGATAACCTTCGGCATACTTATTTGTGAAAACAGAGCCCATGGCCTCGAGCACCGCTTCGCTGACGAAGTTTTCCGAAGCAATAAGTTCCAGACCGTTAGCCTGCCGCGCAACCTCGTTATCTAGGGCCTCTGAGATCAAGGGATCAACAACGGAGAGTGAGGTGTTTTTGAGATCGGTCATTCGGTTTACCTTTTATCTGATTCTATGTTGGTTATCTTGATGAAGTAGCCCCTGCTGGTCGCGATCATCCTCTCGCGAACGCTTTCGAATTAGGAATTGATGTTACCTCACCCGTCACGCGCTCGCAACGAAGGTAATTGTAGGGGTGTCCCTCCGTGGGCACCCGTGTATCGCCAGCAGTTAGCTACCGCCACCGGGGTGCCCACGGAGGGGCACCCCTACAATTATCTCCGGTTGCTTTAAGGATTTTGCTAAGCGAGAATGGCAAAGGCTCGCAAAACATCGACTACAAAGTAGAAAAACAATTCAATGCGCTGGTCACAGTATTTCATTCCCACGCTTCGCGAAGACCCGGCAGACGCCGAAGTCGTTTCCCATAAGCTACTTCTCCGCGCCGGCATCATTCGACAACTAGCTGCCGGAATATACTCTTACCTGCCACTCGGCCAGCGTGTTGCTCTCCGCATCATGCAGATTCTGCGGGAGGAAATGAATAGCATCGGCGGCCAGGAGTTCTATCTGCCGGCGTTACATCCGGCGGAGGTTTGGAAAGAGTCGGGCCGTTGGGACGCGATTGGCGACGACATGTTTCGTCTTAAAGATCGCAAGGGCGCAGACATGTGTCTGGGGATGACTCACGAAGAGGTTTTCACCACGCTCGCGCGCAATCAGATCCGCTCTTACAAGCAACTGCCCCAGGTTTGGTATCAAATCCAAATCAAATTTCGCGACGAGACGCGACCTAAGTCGGGCCTGATGCGGCTGCGCACTTTCATCATGAAAGATGCCTACTCTTTTGATATTGATGAAGCCGGTCTCGACCGATCGTTTGAAGCTCAGCAGGAGGCCTATAAACGCATCTTCAGACGCGCCGGCATCAAGTTCACGATTGTTGAAGCATCATCAGGCGCAATGGGTGGCTCAGCATCAAACGAGTTTGTGGCAAAGACTGACGCGGGAGAAGATCTAATCGCCACTTGCCCGAATTGTGGCTATGCGGCGAACCTTGAAAAAGCTACGTCGCGCGTGCCGCGGATTACTGATTTGGTTGGGCCGGAGGCACCTGAAGAATTTCCGACGCCAGGTGTGCGAACAATTGAAGATCTGACGACCTTTCCCGGAGGAGCCAGCGCGGAGAATCAGATCAAATCGCTTGTTTACGTCGCTACAATCAAAGAAGCGCCACACGTTGTGCTTGTGCTAATGCGCGGTGATCACCAATTGCACGAGACGAAGCTGGCTGATGGACTAAGGGCGACCGCTGTGCGCCCTGCACACCCTGAAGAGATCAGGGAACTGCTGGGCGCGGGAGCAGGAAGTCTAGGCGGCGTGGGGGCTAAAGAAAGGGCGCTGGCAACAAATCGGAAAGTTGTGATCATCGCCGATGAAGCCCTGCGCGGTCGTCGCAACATGACGACCGGGGCAAACAAGGATGAGCATCATCTCCGCGGCGTTGAAATAGCTCGCGATATTCGAGTTGACCAGTGGGCAGACCTGAGGTCAGTTGTTTCAGGCGAGGCATGTCCGCGCTGCGATAACGGCACTCTTGAGGTTTACAAGGCGATGGAGATTGGTCACATCTTCAAGCTGGGCACAAAGTATTCTGAATCGATGGGTGCTAAAGTTCTGGCGCAGGACGGCAAGGAAGTTCCCATCGTAATGGGGAGTTACGGGATCGGCGTAGAACGAATCATGACGGCCGCGATTGAGCAGAACCACGACAGTGATGGCATTATTTGGCCGAAAACGCTCTCGCCTTTCGACGTCGTGGTCACTATTACGAACGTGAAGGACGACAACTTGCGCGAGGCCGGCGAAGGGCTTTACAAAGACTTGCAGCGCGCCGGCCTGGATGTGCTGCTCGATGATCGCGACGAACGCGCCGGAGTGAAATTCAAAGACGCCGATCTCATAGGCATTCCTTATCGCATCACCGTTGGCAAGAAGATCGTGGACGGATTGGTTGGGTTGTTCGACCGGAAATCGAAGACCAGTCAAGATGTTAAGCTGGGCGAGGTCGTTTCTCGCATGCAGAAGCTGGCGCTTGCAGGTTTGTGACCACTCCTCGTTGGGTGGGACTCGCAGGGGGAAAAGGCGATCCACGAAATCACACGAAATCACTCGAACTAAGCGCTCCTTCGTGCCCGTTTATGTGATGTCGTGGATCGTTTAGTTTTTCAGCAGCGTGCTAACTCTTAGTTGCCTCGCAGAATCGGTGACGACGAAGTACGGCGTTCTGAAACGTGGCATGATGTTCAAGAAATGAAATCCATCTGGCTCTCTTTAGTTTTACTAACAGCAGCTGTACCCGCCACTGCCCAGGACGTGCTTCCCGAACTCGTCCGCAGAATTAAGCCTTCCGCTGTAGCGATTGAAACATTTGACGCGCGCGGCGAGAAACTTTCGCGTGGCAGCGGTTTCTTCGTTGATTCCGATCGAGTCGTTACCAACCGACATGTCATCGAAGGTGCTTTTCGAGCCGAAGTTCATTCATCGACCGGGGCCATATATCCAGTGAAAGGCGTGTTAGCGGTGGATGCGGAAGGCGATATCGCGCTTTTGAAGATTGAAGCGCCGGCTAACCCGGTGCGGCCTTTGCCAATCGACCGCACCTCCCCGCAGGAAGGTGAAAGCGTTGTCGTCATCGGCAATCCCTTCGGCCTGGAAGGTAGTGTCACAAACGGAATCGTTTCGGCCGTAAGAGATATTCCCACGTTTGGCAGAATCATTCAGATTACCGCGCCGATATCGCCGGGTTCGAGCGGCAGTCCCGTTGTAAACATGCAAGGCCAGGTCATTGGCGTTGCCACTCTCCAAATCACTGGCGGCCAAAGCGTCAACTTCGCGATACCGTCTGAGCGAATCTCACAACTACAGACCCCCTCCCTCATGTCTCTGTCAGATCTTGTGGTAGCGAACAGCAGAAATAAACGCGCCAAAGCTGTCCAGTTCTTCCGCGATGGACTCAGTTTTCTTTCCAAGGACGATTGTGAGAAAGCGCTGCCGTATTTTGAGAAGGCGGTGGAGTCAGATGGCAACTACGCGGAAGCCTGGGCGCAGACAGGTTTTTGTAAGGAGAAACTTGGTCGTCACGCTGAGGCAATAGAAGCCTCGAAGAAAGCGGTCGGCCTGCGGGCGTCATCAGAGTCATACTTCAATATCGGGCTCGCAAACTATTACTTGAAGCAATTTCGCGACGCGGCCGAGGCTTACCGGCAGGCAATCCGTCTGGATCCTTACAATGCGGCCGACGCCTATTACGCTTTGGGACTGGTCTACCGCGATTGGGGTCGTGCGGACGATGAGATTCAAGCCTACAAGCAGGCGATTCGCCTTCGGCCAGATTACACCAGCGCCTACGAACGATTAGGTAGCAGGTATTTTCGTGTGAAGAAATATCCCGAGGCTGCGGAAGTTTTTAAGCAGCTAGCAAACTTAAAGCCTGGTGACGCAACGGCCCCAAACAATTTGGGCGAAACTTATCTGGAGATGGGTAAACTCAACGACGCGCTGGAATTCTTCAGACAAGCAGTGCGGCTCAAACCCGATTTCGGCAAAGCCTACTACAACCTCGGCAAGTGTTTGCTTGCCATGGGCAACCGCGACGCCGCTTTGGAGCAGTACAATATTCTGCAGAATCTTGATCAAGATTGGGCCGAAAAGCTAAACAACCTCATAAACCCCTAGCAGAAGGAGGAAGCATTTTCCATTTCTCATTTTCCATTTCTCATTTGTCATGATCTGCCATTTGTCATTCTTATTCACTTCCTGTGAAGAGGTGAAGTCCGAAGCAATAGTTCTCTCCTCTTACCAAATGGCCAGATGACGAATGACAAATGGAAAATGGAACATGCCCTGCCTCCTGCCGCCTATTCCTCAGGCGCTTGCCATTTTCGATTGATCAAACTCGCGACAAAGCCCGCGCCGAAGCCGTTGTCGATATTCACGACTGTCACATTTGAAGCACACGAATTAAGCATTCCAAGCAGCGCCGCCAGGCCGCCAAAAGATGCGCCGTAACCAATGCTTGTCGGTATAGCAACGACAGGCACACTAACCAGCCCCGCAACGACTGACGGCAAGGCGCCTTCCATGCCAGCAGCCACAATGACCACCCGCGCTCGCTGCAACAGCGCGCGTTCCGCCAAAACACGGTGAATGCCAGCAACTCCAACGTCCCAGATTCTTTCTACACGGTTACCCATCGCCTCGGCAGTGAGCGCCGCCTCTTCCGCCACCGGAATATCGCTCGTACCTGCGGTAACGGTAGCAATCACGCCGACCCCGAGTTCCGTAGCGTCTCGTTGGATCCGAATCAAGCGCGCCGACTCGTGCCACTCCGCTTCGGTCACCACATTGCGCAATTCGCCAAACGTGCCTTCATCTGTGTGCGTCACTATCACGTTTGGCGAACGCTCGGCCAATCGCTCTACGATACCCACGATCTGGGAGCGCGTCTTCCCTGCCCCAAAAACAACCTCCGGAAAACCCTGGCGAGTTGAACGCGAATGATCCACCTTTGCGTAGCCAATATCTTCGTAATGAAGATTTTTTATTCTCTGCGCGGCTTCGCGCCCATCCAGGTCGCCGATCTTATAAGCTGACAAGAGCCGTTCCAGTTCTTCTAAGTCCATGTAAGTAGTATGCCGTCTCTACCCGCTTGCTGCCAACGACCTCGCTTGCGATTGGTTTATTCGCCAAGTAAGATTCGATGCATATAAATATGGAATTTACGGTAGCAATCACCGGAGCCTCAGGTTCAATTTACGCGCAACGTGCGTTGGTCCATATGGCGGCCAGCGGGGTCGTGGAACGCATAAACCTGATCATGTCGGAGGCGGCCACGACGGTTGCCAAAGTCGAGCGCGGCTTCGATCTCCGTGGGATTGATAAGGCGGGAATAAACGAGTGGATTGGGCTGCCCAATGACTCTAAGTTGATTCATCTCCAACGGCTGGACAATATGGCAGCGCGACCTTCGTCAGGTTCCCACCAACAGGAGGGAATGGTGATCGTACCCTGCTCGATGGGCACGCTTGGTGCGATTGCTTCCGGGGCTGGAACAAATCTGATCCATCGCGCGGCAGACGTGACGCTCAAGGAGGGGCGCCGATTGGTACTGGTGCCACGCGAAACCCCTTACAATGCGATTCACCTCGAGAATATGCTGCGATTGTCTCGCGCGGGCGCTCACATAGTTCCAGCCAGTCCCGGCTTTTACCACCGGCCGCAGACTATCGAAGCGCTTGTTGATCACCTGGTCTTTCGTGTCCTCGACCATTTAGGCATTCCTCACTCGCAGGCTACCAGATGGCAAGGCATGAAAGAGCGAACCGGCGAACTGATTACCGTGCCGGAAGAACAGGAATAGAGGATACTTTGTCGGCAATTCTGCGGAATTTTGGTGTGACGCTCGAAATGATCAAGATCGAGCACACGCTTTTTGCGCTGCCCTTTGCCTTTTTAGGAGCAGTGCTGGCAGCCAATGGAGTGCCGTCCTTACATCACATTTTTTGGATCACAATTGCCATGGTGGGTGCGCGCTCAACGGCCATGGCTTTTAATCGCATTGCCGACAAAGAGTATGACGCTCGCAACCCGCGCACGCAGATGCGCGCCCTTCCGGCGGGACTTCTTTCTCTTGGTTTTGTCTGGGCTTTCACAGTTATCTCAGCAGCACTCTTTTTTCTTGCTGCTGCAATGCTGAATCGTCTGACACTAATACTTGCTCCTGTCGCCCTTGCCAGTGTCCTGATCTACTCGATGACGAAGCGCTGGACGATGCTTTCTCACCTGGTGCTCGGCTGGTGCCTGTCAATCGCGCCGGCTGGCGCGTGGATAGCCGTGCGGGGGACGCTTGATAGTCCTGTGCCCCTGCTACTTTCCCTGGTCGTGCTGCTCTGGACAGCAGGTTTCGATGTGCTTTATGCCTGTCAGGATCGTGATTTTGATATCGAGGTGGGACTTTATTCCATTCCGAAGCGCTTTGGGATTGCCCGCTCGCTCTGGATTGCCAGAGCGTTACATGCAGGGGCGTTTGCTTCATTGCTTGCGCTATACTGGGAGGTGGAACTTGGCCCTGTCGCCCTGTTAGGTGTGATCGCAACGGGTGGATTGCTCATTTACCAACACCGGCTGGTTCGAGCTGATGATTTAAGTAGACTCAACGCTGCCTTCTTTACGACGAACGCATTTGTGAGTGTGATTCTCTTCGTGACATTCGGTGCGGCGGTCTTTGTTAGAAGATGAACAAACAAATATATTTTGTGAGTAGGGGAAACACTTGAATTTGAATTCTATGAATTTTTCACACGACCTCAAACTTCTGGAGATTGGCAACCGAATTAATGCGGGCGAGCGCTTGAGCTTTGCAGACGGGCTGGCACTTTACGCAACGGATGATCTCCCTGCCCTGGGCAAACTGGCTGATTCAGTGCGGCGCAAGAAGCATGGCCGCACCACGTATTTTAATGTTAACCGGCACTTCAATCCGACAAATGTCTGCTATGCCGATTGCAAGTTCTGCGGTTTTTATCGCACCCCGCGAGAGGCAGACGCTTACACACATAGTATTGATGCGTCTCTCAGTATTGCCCAAGAGGCTGTCGCTGAAGGTGCTACGGAATTACACATCGTAGGGGGCCTTAACACCAAACTGCCATTCAGCTATTTTACGGATCTGCTCTCGTCACTCAAGCGAGAGTATCCGGCACTCCATCTAAAAGCATTTACTATGGTCGAGATTGACCATTTTGCACGGTTCTACAAAATGAATGACGAGGATGTTATTCAACAATTAATCGCTGCTGGAATGGATTCCTGTCCCGGTGGGGGTGCCGAGATTTTTCGTGAGCCAACTCGATCGATGATTTGCGCACACAAGTGCGATGCTGAGCGTTGGCTGGAGCTTTCGGCTAAGGTTCACGCCGCAGGCCTCAAAACGAACGCCACCATGCTCTATGGTCATATCGAATCAATCGCAGATCGAGTAGATCATGTGATTCGCTTGCGGGAATTGCAGGACAAGTCAGGTGGCTTTCAGTGTTTTATTCCCTTAGCTTTTTATCCGCCAGGGACCCAATTGTCGCATTTGCCTGGCCCGTCCGGCGTCGATTCGCTGAAAACGATGGCGGTCTCGCGTCTGATGCTCGACAATTTTGATCATATCAAGGCTTATTGGGTCATGCTCGGAAAGCATCTGGCTCAAGTTGCGCTTCATTACGGTGCCAACGATATTGACGGTACAATTACAAAGGGTGGGGAGCTGTCTGAGAGTTATTCCGTTGAATCGAATCAAGAGGTCAAGATGTCCAAAGCGGAACTTGTCGCATTGATCGAGGACGCTGGCTTCGAAGCTGTGGAGAGGGATACAGTTTACAATCGGATTGAACCCATCACTAGTAACAACCTAACCATCGCCTGAACGATCTGCTTTCACTTTTCTTCACAGTTCTTCGGACAATCGAGACTAACCACTCTTATGCAAACTAAACTCGACGCTCGCAATATCTCCGTCGCGCATTCGCCAGATTCAGACGATGCTTTCATGTTTTATGGGCTTGCGACAAACAAGATCGATACGCGGTCTATAGTTTTCACCCACCAGCTCAAGGACATTCAAACCTTGAATGAAGAGGCGATGCGAGGAACTTATGACGTCACGGCCATAAGCTTCCACGCTTATGCGTACGTTGCCGACAAATACGCCATTCTGCCTCATGGTGCTTCCATTGGAGATAACTATGGGCCAGTTGTAGTTAGTCGAGAACCGGCCAAAGCCGACGCATTATCCAGCCTCAAGATTGCTGTACCGGGTACCTTGACGAGCGCATTTCTCGCATTGCGAATCTTCAACCCCGATTTCAAATATGAGGTGGTGCCCTTCGATGAGATCATAGCAGCGGTTAAGGATGGCCGCTGCGACGCCGGTCTGTTGATTCATGAGGGACAGCTCTTTTATGAATCAATGGGCCTACACAAAGTACTGGATCTTGGTGAGTGGTGGCACCAAAGAACAGGTTTACCGCTGCCCATGGGTGGCAATGCAATACGGCGTGATCTTGGACCAGAAGTCATAAGGGAAGTTTCACATCTTCTTCGAGAGAGTATTCGCTATTCACTGGATAATCGCGAGGATGCGCTGCAGTATGCAATGCAGTTCGCGCGAGACATGGACGTAGCGCTCACCGATCGCTTTGTAGCTATGTGGGTTAATGACCTAACACTTGACTATACCGAGCGCGGTCGGGAGGCCGTTGGTCGCCTTCTCTCTGAGGGCTTCGAGCATGGGATAATTCCGGCTCGAGTGGAAGTTGAGTTTGTCGAGTAAAGCGAGCAGGCCTTTTTCAATGGTACCGCGAGAATCAGGACCGGTGAAATTCTCAGTCAGCACTTTATTATAAGGACCGCCAGCGGGCCTTCTGTTTTGAGATCTTCTGGATGCTGGGGTGTGCGCGGCGACGAGGTTGCCACCCCGCCCAGATGGAGCAGCAAAGTCGCCGCGCACATCATCGGCCAACAAGCTGATCGAGCTCTTCCGAGCTTGATTTAGCATCTCACCCATGAGGCAACACCGCCACGCGCCGTTGCCTTTGCGCTTACGCGCTTTGTACGTCCACGGGAAATACGATGCTGGCCTGTCGCCATGTGAGGACTTTAGAATCTGTTCAATTCTTTGGTCGCTCTCGAATGCCTTACATTCTAACTGGCTTCTCCAAAGACAGTTAACGGACTGAATTCAGTATTCACCCGGTTCTGGAATGGAAGATTAACTGATTACTGTGGCGCAGCTTACACCATATGCAAGATGTCTTGCAATAGGGAAATGGTGTATTCGCAAGCCTCCTCTCAATTGGCAACAGGAACTTGTCCAGAGGCATCTGAAGGGATGTCTTTTGGAACACACCACCAATCATCAGTAAGAAAGCAAAAGCAATATGATCCATAAGAGTCTCTCGCTCGCCACTAAAGTCTCTCTGCTCCTTGGGATTGTTTTAAGCCTATGGCTGAGTGTATCCGCTCAGAACGCAACTGCATCCTCAGACAATCTCAGCCAGGCTGAAATTGATCGGATCGTTAACACATTAACGGCAAAGGAGGCCCAATTCCGAAATGCGCTAAATGTCTACTCCTTCAAGCGAGATGCGATGCTTCAGACCCTGGGAATGGGGGGCCAGATAACCGGTGAATATCATCGCGTTTCTACCTTCACCTTTGATGATCAAGGAAATCGCTATGAAAAGATCAGTTTCTTCCCAATGCCTTCATACGGCGGTGTGACGAAGGAAGATATTGACGACCTTGGCGGAATTCAACCCTTTGCCTTGGACCCCACGAAGAGAGACCGGTATAACTTCAAATATGTTGGCAAAGAGAAGATTGACGAACTTACTTTGTACGTGTTCGACGTTTTGCCAAAGGTAGTACCGGATCCTAAGAAGACAAAAGAACGCCTCTTTTCGGGACGCATATGGGTAGAAGATCAGGATCTGCAGATTGTGAAGACAAAAGGTAAGGGACTGCCCGAGACCAAGATCAACAAGTTTCCCACAGTAGAAACTTATCGCGAACAGATTGACGGCAAATACTGGTTTCCCACCTATTCGTATGCAGACGAAGAACTGATCTTTGATAACGGCGAGCCTTTACATATTCGTATGAAGGTGCGCTACACGGACTTTGCCCCTGCGCGCGCGGATGTGAAAGTGATTGAGGTTGATGGGTCCGAGCTCCCTAACCAGCAAGTAAAACCGCCGCCCGCAAAGCCGAAGCCATAGAGTCGCATAGTCACCAAATTCTATTCTCTAGTCTTGCTTTGGCCTGGTTCAAAGTCAGATAGTTCGCGGGCGATCATTGAATGGACCTGCTTCACCAGGCCCTGCACATCGCTATCGGTAGCAAGCCCTTCTACGGACACGGGCGGGAGCAGCACCATTTCAATGCTGCCAGACTTTGCCCGGCCGGTTCCCTTGCCCATTAAGACGTCGGTATTTTTGATTGCGACCGGCACAATCGGCACGCCAGCTTCAACAGCCATGTAGAATGCGCCCTTTTTGAAAGGCAAGAATTCGCCCGGCTTCGCTCTTGTCCCTTCCGCGAAAACGCCAAATGATCTGCCCGACTGAATTCGAGCGGTTGCAGCCGCAGTCGTTTCAAGTGCTCGTTCACGATTCGATCGATCAATTGCCATAATGTTGACGAAACCCATGCCGTAGCCAAGGATGGGAACCTTCAACAATTCCTTCTTGGCTAATAGACCGAGCCGCCGACCTGTGTAAACAAATAGTGTGGCGGTATCCAGATATGATCGGTGATTCGAAACGAAAACATACGTCTGCTTGGGGTCTAGCAGCTCCGCTCCTTTGACAGAGATTGTCATGCCACTCAAGCGCAACCAATTGCGTCCGCCAAAAAGCGCCCAGGGATAAACCAGGTCAGGCTTTCCGACGAGCCACGCCACGAGCAGGACCGGAATGCCAAAGATTACAAGTAAGGCTCCCGCCACAAACAGCGACCACCAATAGTGCAACCGGCTCCCAGGGGACCCATATTGAACTGTGCTAGACTCGACCGCACCCGATTCTGGCGTGCTGACACTCTCTTTCAATGAATCCGGCGAAGGAATTTCCGAATGGCTTATCATTGGCTGCGGTTACTGTGTGTTGTTGTCTTTCTGAGCGTCGTTAGTGCCGGCGCTGTCTCGCCCGGCTCTGGCACCGTCCTCATCTATGCTCAGAAATCGGCGACTGGTGCTTCACGAGTTGGGCCCCCGTCGCCCCGGTCCGTACTGGGGTTCATGCCGGGAGATGATCGTACTATTGCCGACTGGCGACAGATTACAGACTATTTCTCGCGGTTGGACAAGGCCTCTGACCGGGTGTTAGTTCAGACGATTGGGCAGTCTACCCTGCAACGGCCAATTATTGCCGTCTTCATCAGTGCACGAGAGAACCTACTCGCGCTCAACAAATACAGAGACATTCAGCGCAAGCTCGCTGACCCGCGCACTATCAAAACTGAGCTTGAACGCGATCGCTTAGTTAACGACGGTAAAGTGGTGGTGGCTATCTCCTGTTCGATTCATTCGACTGAGGTCGTTGCCTCTCAGATGTCGATGCAGCTTGCGTTTGAGCTTGCCAGCACGCAGAACGCGGAACTGCGCGAAATCCTTCAGAATACAATTCTGATCCTGATTCCATCGCCAAATCCTGACGGCATCGATATTGTGGCAAATTGGTATCGCAAGACTCTCGGCACGCCTTACGATGGGAAAAACCCGCCAGAACTCTATCATTACTATGCCGGGCATGATGATAACCGCGATTGGTTCATGCTTAACCTGAAAGAGACGCAGGCGATCACAAGATTGTTTTGGAAAGAATGGTTTCCGCAGATTGTTTATGACATCCACCAACAAGGACCCAATGGATCTAGATTCTTCATCCCACCTTTCTTCGACCCGCCGAATCCGCATATTGATCCCGTGCTTTTGCGGCAGGTCGGACTGCTCGGGCACAAGATTGCGGCCGACCTTCAAAGCGCTGGTATTAAAGGGGTAGTCACCAACTCAACCTACGACACATGGTGGCACGGCGGGTTTCGCACCGCTCCTTACTTTCATAACTCCATCGGGATTCTGTCTGAAGCCGCCAGCGCCAATCTGATGAGTTCAACTACAGTAACTAAAGGACAACTTGCTCGGTCTACCACGCGTGGGATAGCCAACGTGCTGGAAGCCGCCACAAACTTTCCTGATCCATGGCCAGGCGGTCCCTGGCAGCCGCGAGACATCATGAACATGGAGATGATCGCCGCACACTCTGTGCTTTCAATGGCCGCGAAGTATCGAACAGGTTATCTCAGAAACTTCTACGAGCTCGGCCGCAGGAATGCAATGGCGACCACAGCACCAAACGAACCGATTGCGTATCTAATACCGGCAGGTCAGGCTAGAGATGAAGCAGTGGCCAAATTAATAGCCGCTCTGGTTGATCAAGGCATCGAGGTTCATCGGCTGGATTCTGAGTTGCACGCCTCCTTCGGGCCGCAGACCCTGCAACGAACTAATTCAACAAGCGACAAACTGGGCACTTTTCGAAGAATTATCGCCCACACTCTGGGAATGCAAGAGCTGCCCGCAGGTAGCTATATTGTTTTCCTGGCTCAGCCACAACGACAGAATGTCCTCGCTTTGTTTGAGCCGCAGATTTATCCGAATCGCATTAGCGCCCTCGGCGATGCAGAGCGACCTTACGATGTAACCGGTTGGACACTACCGATGCAGATGGGTGTAGATGCGCCGGCCGTCATTGCGATACAGGAATTGCCGACCGAAAGAAGACTTGCGCTTGTTCGCGATGGCGATGAAGTCCGTAAAGATCTGGCCCTTCCACCTAAAGCGGAGAAACCGTCCCCCGCGCCGAATCAGCGTAATTCACCTGTCCGCGTTGGGATTTACAAAGGTTGGACCGCGACAATGGACGAAGGCTGGACACGATTCGTTTTTGACAGCTTCAATGTTCCTTACGATTCGCTGCTCGATTCCGCCCTAAGGAGTGGAGAGCTTTCCTCAAAATATGACGTTGTTGTCCTACCTTCTCAACGTGCAAAAGAAATTATCGAAGGCAATGCGGCAGGAACTTACCCACCAGAGTTCACCGGCGGTATGACTCAGGCTGGAGTAGCAAACCTTAAGAGGTTCATCGAAAGCGGAGGAACGCTCATCTGTTTTGATGCATCGTGTGAACTGCCCATTAAGCAGTTCAACTTGCCGATAAAAAACGTGCTGGACGAGTTGAAATCGTCAGAGTTCTACTGCCCTGGTTCTATTCTTTCGCTCGACGTTGAGAGTTCGAACGCGCTCGCGCGCGGGTTATCACCCAGCGTTGATGCCTACTTTATTAACAGCTCCGCTTTTGAGACGACTGATCCCAGCGTAAGAATTATTGCACGTTATAGAAAGGACCATCTGCTTCGCTCAGGATGGCTGTTAGGCGAAGACAAGTTAAAGGGCCGCATCGCCCTTGCTGAGGTTCCCCTGGCAAAGGGTCGCATCGTACTCTTCGCGTTCCGTCCTCAGCATCGCGGCCAAACCTGGGCAACTCTACCATTCATCTGGAACGCGCTGACGCCGCGGTCCCCATGATTGATCAAGACAACGAAGAGATTTGCCGGGAAAACGACTTCGCTAGCGTCTCTTGGCCAAAAATTTCCGTTTTGCTCTTGCTGACCTGCCCCCTTAGCAGTTAAGCTTTACGTCAGCATTTTTCCTCTCCCCCCTTCAAGTACGTGAGTCGATAAGCATCTATTTGAGCGTTTTCGCATCAAAACGTTGCGTTGTTAGACGCGCTCACCAATTAGCCACGGAGTTTCGGCAATGAAAAAGACTTTTTCTGCTTTACTTTTACTCTTACTATTTACCGGTTTCGCTGGGGTATTGAAGTCCCAGACCCGTGCCCGCCGAGTTGGACAGAATCCGCCGCCAGTTACTCAGAGTGGCTCAGCACCCACTCGACCGCCAGTTCTAGGCGGAAACACGACAACGAATAAGCAACCGGGAGCGCCGACTTCAGAAAAGACGAATACGGGGCCCGAAGAGGTTGACGCCGGCGATGTCATACGTGTTGATACTACCTTAGTTACCCTTCCAGTTAGTGTTACGGATCGTGATGGGAAATACATTCCCAACCTAACCAAGACAGACTTTCGACTTTGGGAAGATGGCGTGGAACAGGACGTCGCCTTCTTCTCATCCGTTGATAAACCGTTTTCGGTGGTCCTAATGCTCGATACCAGTGGTTCTACCCGATTTCGGATCGAAGACATTCAGGACGCCGCAATCACTTTCGTAAGCCAGCTGCGCCCTGACGACCGCGTAATGGTCGTCTCATTTGATGACCAGGTAAGAATTCTGACCGACTTCACCGGGGATCGAAACAGATTGCGCGAGGCCATTCGCCGGACGCGCACAGGGGATGGAACAAAATTGTACGACGCCGTGGACCTGGTGATTAACCGGGAACTCAATCGAGTTTCCGGAAGAAAAGCTATCGTTCTTTTCACCGATGGGGTGGACACAACCAGCCGCCACGCGTCTTATGCCACTAACTTACGCGATGCTGAAGAGCTGGACGCTTTAATTTACCCAGTGCAATACGACACTTATGTGGACGTAAACAGCGGTGGGCCAACCTGGCCCGGAGCGGGTCGGGTGCCAACATCGCCGGTAGATATCTTGATTCAGATTTTAGGCGGCAGGGGCGGGGGTGGTGGCAGAGGTGGAAGGCGTGGGGGACCCGGCGGCGGTGGGACCGCAGGCTCCAGCCGTGGTGATTACGAGTTAGCGAGTCGTTATCTGCAGGATCTTGCGCAACGGACCGGCGCCAGGCACTACCAGGCAGACTCTACGAGCAATCTCTCCTATGCGTTCGCGAACATAGCTGAAGAACTCCGACGTCAGTACAGTCTGGGATATTATCCGAAGCGACCTCCTCAGCCTGGGCAGCGGCGACAAGTAAAAGTACGTGTGAATCAGCCGAATCTTGCTGTCCGTGCACGGGACAGTTACATCTTTGCGCCTTCGAATGCGGCTGACACGCAAGAGGCCAATCAGAGAACCGCTCCGGTGCTCCGCAAGAGCGAATAGCCTCATGGCCCGCGGGGATAGAGAGTTCCCCTGGTGAGCTCAATCCGAGGGCCGATTCCGCAATACACCTAGAGCGCCGGTAGTCTTACCGTCAATACGGCTCCCTTTCCCTCGTCTTTATTTCGCGCTTCTATGGTTCCTCCATGAAGTTCCACCAGGTGTCGCACGATCGCCAGTCCCAGTCCCAATCCACCATGGCGTCTCGTGCTTGACCCATCCGCCTGACTGAAGCGTTCGAAGATATGAGGCAAGAATTCCGGCGAAATCCCTGGCCCGGTATCGGTCACGGTAATCTCAGCCTGCTCGTCGCGTCGACGAATGACAATTTCAATGATGCCGCCCGGTATCGTGAATTTGACTGCGTTCGAAAGAATATTCCAGGCAATTTGCTGTAGACGCTCGGCGTCTCCACTCACGCGCAGATCCAGAGTTTCGACCGCTGTGATGATTTTGATCTGCTTTGCTTTAGCAGCGGCGCGAACTACATCGATCGAAGCTTGCACCACGGGCAAAAGTTCAACGGGAATCAGTCCTATACGCAACTTGCCGGTAATGATCCGCGAGACATCGAGCATGTCTTCGATTATTCGCTTCTGGGACCACGCATTGCGTTCAATCACCTCCATTGCGTGGCTCGCGGCGCTCTCCTCCAATTCACCTGATCGAAGCAATCTCGACCAGCCGACGATTGCATTCAGGGGAGTTCGAAGTTCATGTGATAGCGTAGCGAGAAACTCATCTCTTAATCGAATCGCTTTTTCGGCCTGGGCTCGCGCGTCACTTTCGCGGCGGAGTAACTGGGCGCGTTCCTGTTCTGCCTGAACTGCAGGTGTTACGTCCATGGTTACACCACGCATGCCGAGCGGTTGGCCACCCTCGTCGCAGACAACAACCGATTGCGCTTCAACCCAAATCTCGCCTCCATTTTTGGTCAGCCAGCGAAACCGGCTAATTCCTCCTTTGCGTGAAGCAAAGATCGCGGCGGCCTCACGTGCAGCTTTATCCCTATCATCCGGATGTACTATCGCGAGCCAAAAGTTTGGCGTCGATAACCATTCTTGTTCACTGTAGCCAAGCATCTTTTCTACGTAGCTACTGACAAAGTCGATTCGCTGAGTTGCTGCGTCGGGTTCGCCCCACGCTTCCCAAACAACACCCGGTACATGGGCCACAACGTCTTCCACGCGTTGACGGTGCATGCGCACTTGAGCTGCAAGTCTGAGTTTCTCTGATTCGGCCTTCTTCCGTTCACTCATTACCGCGAAGAGGACAAGAGCCATCAGGGTGCTTGCCCCGACAAAAGCTTGTAGGAGCAATAGCGATTCGTTCGGAGTGCCGTGAACGAATGGTCCATGACCCTGGGCAGTACCCCAGAGTGCTACGCCAGACAACACAATGGTTGCGGTGGTCAATACGCGCTGATCGAATCTAAGCGCAGCCCATACAAGAAAAGGCAAACAAAGGTGTTCCAGTGGATAATTCTTGACGCTGCCCGGAAACCATCCTCCGAAAATAGCCATGGCAACAATAAACAGCAAAATCAACAGCAGTCCGCTTTCCGCCAGTGACCTGGCAGATGAAACCTCCCTGAAAAGCGAACCCCACGCAAGTAAGAATGGTGCAACGACGAGGGTGCCAAACCCATCACCCAGCCACCAGGTCAACCACAGACGTCCAAAGTTGCTCCATTCGGCCGCTCCGCCAAGACAAAGACTCAAGTTGCCAATTGTCGCGCTTACGATAGGACTGACTACTACGGCATAAAGGAGAAACCGCAGAACGTCAGGCAGCGTCTCCAGCGACTTACTGAGGCCTTGCCGGCGCGACAGCAACAATGTAGCAACCAAGGCCTCGAGTGCATTACCAAAGGCAATCCCGCCAGCGGTAGCAATAGATACGCCGGTCCAAAGGTTCGCGGCAAAGGCGCCCAGAAAAATGGCTGGCCACATACGGCGGCCAAAGAACAGCAGCGAGGCCAACGCAATTCCAGTTGGAGGCCAGACCGGTGAAACATTGGTATGGACGGAAGCGAGCGAAAGGCCGAGTTCGGCACCCGTGAAGTAAACCAGGCCGAGAGCAGCGGTCAAACCCAGGTAACGCAAGGATCTGTATTCTTTCTGGCTCATCGCGGACGACATCATCTAGTACATTGCAGGATTCACCGGCCATAATTTATGCAAAGCTATTCCAATAAGCCACAGGAGAATGGCGGTCGCTATAGTTAGAACCACCCAAAACTGCCAGTATGTTCCAAAGACTTGCTGCCACCATGGGTCTATTGTGTGCGACACGTTAACGTTCAGTGCGACCGGTGTAAATAGACGCGAAAGCAGTTGGATCACGAGATACCAGCCGAGAGCATAGAGCCAGGCTGCGCGATCCATTCTCACTTTCTTAAGGGCCAACATCCCGACGGCTATCCCGCCGACATGGGCCAGCGTGGACGAGAGTATCAATCCCCAAGCCAGCGCCACGTACAAAAACCAGACCACGAGTCCGGGAACCAGCCAGATAACCGCGACACGTACTAACAGGGGCCGATCCAGAAAAAGTCCAAGCGCCAGTAGTAAATTTCCAATATTGCACATCCAAAGCATGTGACCCAATTCATTAATTCGCCAATAATGAATTGCCTGAGCCAAAAAAAAGATTAGCGGCAAAAACCCAAGCAGTTGAAAGCGCAGATTGGTTCGCGTTTTCAGCGACAATTCTGGTTCAGCAGTGCGGTCGTTCATGGATTAATAGTCAAAAGTGTAGAACGCTTTATGCTATGCTTTCCTCGTACGAACTCTGGTTTTCCTTTTAGAATAGCATCCACATTGTACGATTCTGAAAAAACTCCTCCTGTTGAGCAGATTAGGTGATCCTCATTTGTTCAGCCGAGCGCGCACCAACATGGCATCATTAGAAGATCTTCTAAGCAAATCCATACCTGAGCTGAAGGTCCGGTTTATCGATCAAGCCCGGCCTGTACCCAAAGGGCTTGTCGAGGCACTTGAAACCGATGCGCGCCACGGCGCTCAGCACCTTGCCAAACGAATTCGCGAACGTTGGCGCAGCAATCGCGCCGAGGGTCAGCGGTTACATTCGCTATTGCGGTTCGAAATTGAACTGTGGTCGCAGGGATATACGCTTGTGGCCGGCGTTGATGAGGCAGGCATGGCGCCGCTGGCTGGACCTGTAGTGGCCGGTGCCGTCATTCTTCCGCAAAATTACAAACTTCGCGGCCTCAACGATTCAAAGAAGATTCTTGATCGGGAGATTAGGGAGGAGTTAGCGAAACAGATCAAGAGCGACGCCGTGTGCTGGTCGTTTGGTTTTGCTGAAGTCGAAGAGATTGATCGGATTAATATCTATCACGCAGGTCTCCTTGCCATGCAGCGCGCGTTTCAAGGTCTGAGTTGTCTTCCAGATTTTGTTCTGGTCGACGCCCGCCGGATTCCCCACTGTCCCTCCCCGCAGCGAGGGATTATTCATGGGGACGCCTTATCGGCGAGCATCGCCGCAGCCTCGATTATCGCCAAGACTACGCGGGACGCGCACATGATCGAACTTGACGAGCAGTATTCAGGTTATGGCCTCGCTTCGCACAAAGGCTATCCGACGCCGGAACATTGTCGCGCCTTGAAAGAACTCGGGGCTTTACCCATTCACAGGAGAAGTTTTGCGCGAGTGCGCGAAGTGCTCGGACTCGATCCGATTCAAGGTGGACTCTTCGAGGAGAGTCATTCTATTACTTCAGGAGAAACCACTGCTGCTCACGCTTCGTAGCAACGTTTGTTCTAAAAAACAAACCTAACTCACACTTAAAGAATCACCTTAAGGTTGCTGCACTATGGCTTCACTAACGGAATACAAGAAGAAACGACGATTCAGCAAGACCCCTGAACCGGGCCCAAAAGAGAAACGGACCAGGACGGGACGAATCTTCGTAGTGCAGAAACATCGCGCCACGCAACTTCATTATGATTTTCGCCTGGAAGCTGACGGCGTTTTGAAGTCATGGGCAGTTCCGAAAGGGCCTTCGCTTGACCCGACTGTTAAGCGTCTGGCGATGCAGGTCGAGGATCACCCCGTTGATTACGCGAAGTTTGAAGGTGTGATACCTGAGGGAGAGTATGGCGGCGGTACCGTGATGGTTTGGGACTACGGAACGTACAAGCCCGAAAACACTGATGATGTTGGTGAAGCCTTAGGCAATGGCGAGTTGAAGTTTTCGCTTAACGGCAAAAAGCTGAAGGGCTCTTGGGTCCTGGTCCGCACTAGAGATCGCCAATGGCTGCTGATCAAACATCGCGATTACTACACGACCGAAGAGGAAGTGACGGAGGTCGCGCCGGTTTCAATCCTAACGCGGAGAACATTGACTGAGATTGCGGAAGATGAAGGGGGCAACATCAAGAAGGCCGCAACCGGCGATCCGAAAAAGATTCCGCCACGTACTGGAGTCAAGCGTCGCAAAAAGAATCAGAAGGCCAAGGTCTGGCATAGCAGCTGAGACTTCACTTTAACTTCGGACCCCTCCCTTAGCCCCTTGTGATTCTTCCAGCAACAATCCCTCATACGACAGCGCTCCATCAATGATCCGGGCGGCGCTTGTATAAGGATGCGCCTCGGTACGCTTCGCATCAACAACATGGATCACTTCAATTCCCATTGCCTTCAGATAGTCTGAAATCAGACCGCGGTGACAGCGCCACCACACCGCTTCAGCACACATAATCGCGCTTCGGTCCGTCCTGGCAATCTCGAGCAACTGCTTGATTCCGTCTCTGAAGCTTTCCGTTTCCATGTAATCGGCATATGCGCGAAACGATGAATTTTTCCAGGCTGTGTTTTTGGAGTTTGGTAAGGGACGGCGGCGCCCACCGAGCGCGGAAAAATGGTGATACTTCATACCAAGTCTCGGCAGGGATTCTGCCAACTGCCCCTGATTGAAGTGAGGGTATCTCCGCGAGCCAGGAAAGCTCCTGACGTCGGCCAGATTCTTGATCTTATGCTCGAGTAGAATTTGGCTGAACTCATCCGCCGATCGAGTGGAATGGCCAATGGTGTAAACGGAGACTGAGGCAACCTTAGATCCGACTTCAACCGATTCTGTCACAGGCGTCATTAGTTTCGGGTCCATCGCGGCGACTAACGTTTACCTTGAAAGTGCGCCAAAGGTATCGACTCATTGCAGCGCCAACCGCTGAAATAGAATGACCGGTGATCAAGTTAACGTCGAGCGTTAAGTGTCTACTTGCCGACCTCTAACCTATCACGTCAATTTTCAATTGTGGCAGGGTTGAGGTTCGGTCAAAAAAGAACCAGCAAGAGTTAAAGGTAAGCTTCAAGTTTGAACCGTCCTCGTTTTGCCAACAGCGGCTTCCATAGGTCTCCTAGTCGACGTAGCCGGGCGGGTACGTTATCCAGCCGGAAGTCTTCAATCGTCACCCCGTCCTCCAGTTCGCTCCACTCCACAGGTGTTGATACCGGTGCCTGAGGTCTGGGCCTCACCGAGTAAATCGAAGCCAAGGTACGTCCCCAGGAGTTCTGATTGTAGTCGACTAGTACTCTGCCCTTAGGTCTTTTCGAAACCTGATATACGGCTGTGAGTAATGCAGGCGCCTCACCAGCAAGAGCGTGTGCGAACTGCTTTGCGAAACCCCAGACCTGTTTCTGAGTCGGACCCCGAACGATAGGGACGTAAACATGTATGCCCTTCGAACCGGTCGTCTTCGCATAACCTGGTATCTTCAGTGAGTCGAGCGCCCTGCGGATAAAAAGCGCAGCCTCGACAACCTTGGCGAAATCAGCGCCGGGTACTGGATCAAGATCAAAATGAAGATAGTCAGGTCGGTCCACATCGTCGCATCGCGCGTACCATTGATTGAGGTCAATGCAGCCAAGATTAATCACCCACAGCAACGACGGCAGGTCCTGAATCATTGGGAAATCAATTATGTTGCCGGATGAATGTTCGATACTGCAGATTTCAATCCAGTCCGGCCGAGGGGTTGGCGCTCGCTTCATGAAGAAAAACTCACCAGCCGCACCATTTGGATATCTCTTCATCACCATGGCCCTATCAGCCAAATGTGGTATCAGGGCGGGTGAAACATCCGCGTAATATTGGATGAGGTCACGTTTGGTGATTCCCAGTTCAGGCCAAAAGGGCTTTCGCAGATTTGTTAACCTTAAAACCCGACCCTCAAAATCGAGTTCAATCTCCCGAGCATCCTTCGGTATGGTTGGAATTGTGATAGTTGCAGAGCGTCTTTTTACAGCACCCCGGGGAGCGGCCGCCCGCTGAATGCGCGCCGGATGGTAATCCCGCGTCGCAACCGGTGCTTTCTTTGGCTTGGGCATCTCTTAAAGTAAAGCTTGAACTAATCAGGGACCTTCAGCCCGCAACAAGGGGACTGACTCTTTCAGCAGCGATGAAACTGGAAGGGGATGATCTCGCGCCAAGTTTTGAAGTTAATGTATCACCTTAGCGCAACAGGTTCTCTCGAAGGGATGATCAGGAGCCCGGCACCCGGTCGGGTGGATTCTCCTCTATCTCTTTTTCAATGGCTCGGAGGCCTTTCATCAATACCTCGCGATGGGCGGGATGGGTGGCCCGCTCCAACTGTTCCAGTATTCGAGACCGTGAGAGCTTGAGCGAATCCAGGCGCAGCAAGCGCGCACGTGTCTCAGCCGTGGCACTTACCTTGATCGCTTCGTCGGTACGCCGGTGCCCTTCCTCGATTTGATCTTCAACTGCTTTGCTTTCCGATCCTCGAGCCACGTCTTAACCTCCAACTGGTTGAATGACACGCAACCTTGCGCGCCAGGGATCTACCGAATTCGGCTTGTGCCAGTTATCAAATAATGGTGCCGTCTTTAATCACAGCATTCTTTGGCACGATTATGATGCCATCACGAATGTAATAGGAACATTGATCTCCATCGGCGTGTACTGTTCCCGCCTCGTTTAGCAATCGGGCCTCTTTACCGATACGTGCGTTCTTATCAATAATAGCCCGCCTGATAATGGAGCCTTCTCCGATCCCCATACGAGGCAAACCGGCAGCAACATCGTCACGCATCTCTTCAATTGTTTGGTAATAATCGGCGCCCATCATGAACGAGACATCGAGATGCACTCCCTTGGAGACTCGACTCCGTAAGCCAACGACAGAGTTTGTGATCTTCGCACCATCAATGATGCAACCATCGCTCATGATCGAATCGATAATCTCCGACTGTGCGATTTTTGAAGGCGGCAAATAGCGCGCCCTTGTATACACCGGCGCTTCCGAATCGAACAGATTGAATTTGGGAATCCTGGTAGTCAGATCCATATTGGCCCTGTAGAAAGCGCTGATGGTTCCAATGTCTTCCCAGTAACCATCAAAGACGAAAGCTTGCACCTTGCCTTGCTTAATGGCCCCGGGAATGACCTCTCTACCAAAGTCAACCCACGTCGGATCTATGGCCAACAGCTCCTCCAGCCGCTCGTACTTAAAGACATAGATTCCCATCGACGCTAAGAATGGACGCGCCCTTGCCTCTTCAACACTTAGACCCAGGGTCGCCGTATCCACCCGCATCGACTCGAGTTCCTCACCAGTTGGTTTCTCCTTGAACTCAATGATGCGCCCGCTTTCATCCGTCTTCAGCAAACCAAAGTCGCTAGCAGCTACAGGATCGCTCGGAATCACTGAGACAGTCACATCGGCATCAGTCTCGTAGTGACGGGCGATAAACTTGCGGTAGTCCATTCGGTAAAGGTGGTCACCGGAGAGTATGAGCAACGTGTCGATGCCCCAGTCCCCTATATGCGGTAGAACTTGCCGAACAGCGTCCGCCGTTCCCTGAAACCATTGTGGACTCTCCGGCGTTTGTTCCGCGGCCAGGATCTCAACAAAGCCATCGGAGAACTGAGAGAAACGATAAGTCTGCGCAATGTGCCGGTTAAGGGAGGCGGAGTTGTACTGAGTGAGGACGAACATCTTCTCAACGCCGGAGTTGATGCAATTCGAGATCGCCACGTCAACCAGGCGGTAATTTCCGCCCAATGGAACAGCAGGCTTTGAGCGACGTTGTGTAAGTGGAAAAAGGCGCGTACCAACGCCTCCGCCGAGCAACACAGCGAGCAGTTTGCGGCTTGGGGGCATCTCTCTTCAACCGGATGTTGGAATTGAATTCAGATAGCAGCATAGACGCAAGCCTTGCAACTATCAAGAACTTTGCTGGTCTGGACCAACCTTAATGAGGAAGAAGCTGTTGGGTCTGTGGATTAGTAGGCCAACACGCTGCCAACTGATGGTCTACCGCCGCCCGCTTCCTGGGCAATCTTAACGCCGACGCTTGCCCCGATTCGCGTTGCGCCGGCCTCAACCAGCTTGCGTGCGTCTGCCAAACCTTTGACACCACCGGAAGCCTTCACGCCAAGTTCAGAGCCGACCGTGCGGCGCATCAAAGCGATATCTGCGACTGTTGCTCCGCTCTTCGCGAAACCGGTCGAGGTTTTTACAAAGTCTGCGCCCGCTTTTTTTGCTGCCAGACATGCGCGTACCTTCTCGTCATCGGTGAGCAGCGCCGTTTCAATGATTACCTTGCAAATGACATCATACTCGTGAGCGACTTCAACAACGGAACGGATATCGTGCTCAACCAGGCAATCGTCGCCGCTTTTGAGTGCACCGACATTTATCACCATGTCCACTTCGCGCGCACCATCGAAGATCGTCCGTCGAGCTTCGTAAGCCTTAACATCCGACAACGTGGCGCCCAGTGGAAATCCTATGACGGTACAGACAGGAACACCGCTGCCACGCAGATTACACGAAGCAGCACGCACCCACGTTGGATTTACACAAACGGATGCGAAGTGATAGCGCGCTGCTTCTTCACACAGGCGTTTGATGTCTTCATCAGTAGCTTCTGGTTTCAACAAAGTGTGATCGATCAGGCTGGCCCAGTCTCGCGCCGAAGCGGTTTCCCCCAGCACCAGGCCGAGGCGTGAAGCTCCGGCGTCAACTACGCGATGCATGCGCTCGGGGCAACGGTTGAAACACTCCGAGGTGCAACCGCAAAGCGCAGCCTGGTCGCTTCCGGCTCCATTGAGACGGGCGACTATCGCGTCCGTGATCTGCTCGATCAGTACTTCAAGCTCGCCGTTTTGTGAATATGACATTCGTCTGATTCTTCCAGAGAAGGAAGTTGATAGTCTCCTATTCGAAACCTCGCAAGTCATTCTACGCCAGCGGCCGAAGGCAAACAATCATCCGAATTGCGTCATCTGCATTCAGATAATCCTTGTGTATAATTAAGGAGATGCTTGTGAACAAGCCCACTCTTCTATTCTTCATTGCTCTTCTTTCTGCTGGTTCCAGGGCTGGGCTTAGTCAGACCCCCGCGAACAATTCAACAACTCGGATCCAAGCCGAACAGACCGTTGAGCAAATGCGAGGGTTCTCGATGCAACTAAGAGGATCTGTGCGATCAGATGGAAAAATCGATCCTATAGACCAGCGTAGACAAGAGATCACAGCACGGCTGCGCCGGCTCGGGAAAGAAGCCGTCCCTGCTTTAAGCCATGCTCTAAGGGATACTGACGTCCAAATGAGACGGAATGTTGTGTTGGTTCTGATCGATCTAGCCGGAGGTTATTCGGCAGAAGCTCAAACCAAATTAGACATCCGAAGCACCATGCCAGGACTGATTCAAGCTACGGAGGATAGCGATACAGATGTGAGAGCATGGGCTGCGCACGCACTTGCCGAGATCGGACCAGACGCAAAACAAGCGATCCCCGCGCTCCTCAAACTACTTAAGGACCGGGAGGAAGAACCTCGTAACACAAGCTGCATAGCTTTAGGTAGCATCGGCCCGGCTGCCAAAGACGCGCTACCAGCACTAAGAGCGGCGCTAAATGATCCAAGCAAAGATGTGCGCCGTTTTGCCGGACGGGCGATCGAAAAAATTCAGAAGGAATGATTTCGGCGATGCAAACACTTAACAAGCGCTTGCGGCGGATTCGGTTGACCGCGGCCCTTAATGATTTGCTCAGGTCACCGAAGTGCAGGCTGTTATGGGCGTAACGGCGTCGCATGAATGGTTTCACTGGAGCGACATCGCGAGACGGAAGCCGATGTTGGCGCGTCTGCCGTCCTGCGAGTAGCTGAGGCGGTTGGCGGAGCGACAGTCAACGGCGAAGCTATCCCACCCGCCGCCGCGCGTCACCCGGTGTTTGATGTCGCCAGCCGTCAGCCACGGGCTGCCATCTGCCGGCGCGCCCTGGTAATTCGCGTGGTACTCTCCGGCGCACCACTCCCGCACGTTGCCATGAACGTCGTACAAGCCGAAATCGTTGGCAGCGCCCAGGCTTCCCACCGCGACCGTGCGTTCGCGGGAGACGCCAATCGGGGCTAAGCCGTAGTTGGCGGTTCCGTCGTAGTTGGCTAGCTCCGCCGTAACCGTCTCACCGAAGGCGAAGGCTGTAGTGGATCCCGCGCGCGCCGCGTATTCCCATTCCGACTCGCTGGGCAGGTGGTACACCCTCGCGGATTTTTTCGACAGGCGCGCGCAGAACTCGACAGCCTCTTCCCAGGAGATGTTCTCCACCGGCAGGTTGTCGCCCTTGAATCTCGACGGGTCCGGGGCCAAATCCCTTGTCACCTTC
>WNGE01002832.1_pt1 | contig 27905 bp, 21 predicted proteins | sample 5400651 | NCBI WGS metagenome assembly WNGE01 (sample SAMN13153370, study PRJNA577476) | soil metagenome | isolation source: 60 cm soil or saprolite under grassland replicate 2 | place: USA:California | collected 2016-06-15 | reverse complement strand
AGCTCGGCCTGGAACTTCACCAGGTCCAGGTCCGGACGTTGATCCTGCCCGGCGATCATGAGCGTCACGTCGGACAGGAACGCCACGTCCTCCTGCCAGAACGCCATGAGCAGGAGCACGAGCAGCTGCCGGACGTCCGGCCCGACCTCGCCGATCATGCCGAAGTCCAGGAAGTAGATCTTGTCCTGCCACCACAGCAGGTTCCCGGGATGGGGGTCCGCGTGGAAGAACCCGTCGGAGAGGATCTGCCGGTAGTACGACTCCAGCAGCTGGCGGGCGGCCTCCTTTCGGGCCTCTCCCTCCGGAGCCCGCCGGATCGGCACGCCCTGGATCTCCTCCATCACCAGGAGCCGCGCGCTCGTGTAGTCGTGGTAGACACCTGGGACGTCCAGCCGGGGGAACGGCACGAGCACCTTCTTCATGCGCTCGATGTTCGAGGCCTCCTGCCGGAAGTCGAGCTCCCGCTTCAGCGACTCGGAGAGGTGCTCCACGATGGCGCCCATGTCGACCAGCTGCTTGAAGGCGGGCCGGTCGGCCGTCTTCTCGGCGAACATCCGGAACAGCGCCAGGTCCTGGAGGATGTCCTCCTCCGCCGTGGGACGCTGGACCTTCACCACGACGCGCTCCCCGCCGGTCAGGGTGGCCCGATGGACCTCCGCGATGGTGCCTGCGGCCATCGGCGTGGGATCGATGCTCTCGAACACGTCCTCCCACGGGACGCCCAGCTCCTCCTCCATCACCGCGACCACCTCGGCCTCGGTGAGGGGTGGCACGTTGTCCTGTAGGGCCGCGAGCTCCTCGACGAACGCGGGGGGAAGGAGGTCCGGGCGGGTCGAGAGGATCTGCCCGAGCTTGGCGAAGGTCGGGCCGAGCTCCTCGAGCGCCTCCCGGAATCGCCGGGCACGGGTTCGCATCGAGCCCTCGTCCTTCGACCGCGAGAACAGCTCCTTGAGGCCCTCCTTGGCCATGACCTGCCCGATCGTGGTGGCCCGGCGCAGCAGGCGGCCCTCGACCTGGACCCGAGGCTCGGTCCCCTCCGGTTCGGCCCATCGGGGAAGGGGCGCTTTCCCGTCTCCGAGCGCCGCGGTGTTGACGATGATCACCGTGCAGCGCGCGTTGTGCGAGATCCGGTTCGGGATGTTCCCAAGCAGGAACTCCCGCCGGTCGGCCATCCCGACGTTGCCCACCACGACGGCGTCGACGTCGGCCTGGTCGATGGTCTGAAGGATGGCTCGAGACGGATCGGTGTCGATCACCACGCGGGCCTGGCCGCGGGGTCCGGCCACCTCGCGGGCGAACTTCTGGAGCTCCTCCGAGGCGAATCCGACCCGGGTGGCCTCGGCCGCTCCCGCCTCCGTGGCCGGCTCGCTCTGCGGCAGGAGCACCTGGAGGATGAGGAGCTCGGAGCCATACCGGTCGGCCAGCGCGGCGGCGAAGCGGACCGCGCGGTCCGCGGTCTTGGATCGGTCGGTCGCCACCAGGATCCGGTTCACCCCCCCATTGTTCACACCCGGGGGGCGTGCTGCCACGCCCGGCGGGGGGGTTTTCTGGAGCGAGAAGAGTGGTGAGAGCCGGGTGTCGACGGCCGCGCTCCTCGTCTAGCCTCGCCGCGAGTTCGAACGAGCAGCCGCACGGAGTGACGACGTGGTGGTGAGCGCGGGCTTAGTGAGCGGCGGGAGGGCCGAGCCCCTCTTCGCGAAGGAAGGCCAGGACCGCCATGACCCGGCGGTGCACCTCGGTCTCCTCGGTCAGGCCGAGCTTGTGGAACAGGGAGTTGATGTGCTTCTCGACCGCGCGCTCCGTGAGGAACAGGGACTTGGCGATGGCCACGTTGTTCTTGCCCTGGGCCATCTGCCCCAGCACCTCGCGCTCCCGCTCGGTGAGCTGGGCGAGGGGCGAGTGAGCCAGCCGCTCCTTGCGAGCCACCAGTCCCTCGACCACCTTGGGGTCGAGGGCGGAGCCGCCCCGGGCGACCTCCCGGAGCGCCCGGACCAGCTCCGCCAGATCCGCCACGCGCTCCTTGAGCAGATACCCCATGCCCTCGGCGCCGTCCTTCAGCAGCTCGTAGGCGTACTCGTCCTCGGCGTACTGCGACAGCACCACCACGCCGATCCCGGGATGCTCGGCCCTGATGCGCCGGGCCGCTTCGATCCCCTCGGTGGAGTGGCTGGGAGGCATCCGGATGTCGGTGAGCACCACGTCGGGTCGGTGCTCCTCCACCGCCCGGAGGAGGGAATCCAGGTCGGCCACGGCGGCCACGACGTCGACGTCCTCGGCCGAGGAGAGCAGGGCCGTGGTCCCCTCCCGGACCAGGTAGTTGTCCTCGGCGAAGACGATCCTCAACGGCACGAGGTGGTATATACCGCAGGCGCGCCCCGGCCGCCCGACGCGGCTCGGGGGTCGAGGGGTCCAGGGGGAGGCGGCCGGTGACGATCAGGGTGGTGCTGGGCGACGACAACGTCCTCGTTCGCGAGGGCGTCCGGGCCCTGCTGTCGATCACCGAGGACATCGAGGTCGTGGGTGTGGCCGAAGATGCCCCCAGCCTGCTCGCCGCGGCCAGCGAGCATCTGCCGGACGTGGTGGTGACCGACATCAAGATGCCGCCGAACTTTCGACTGGAGGGGATCGAGGCCGCCCATGAGATCCGGCGGCGCCATCCCGGAACCGGCGTGGTGGTCCTCTCGGCCCACGACGACGAGGCCTACGCCCTCGCCCTGCTCGGCCACGGGGAGAGCGGCTTGGCCTACCTGCTGAAGGACCGTCTCGGCCAGGGGGACGAGCTCGAGCGGGCCATCCGGGAGGTGGCGAAGGGCGGATCGGCCATCGACCCGGCCATCGCGAGCCGTCTCTCGGGGAGCGATCGGGGGTCCCGGGAGGACCAGGAGATCCTCGACCTCATGGCGAAGGGGCACGGCTACGCGGAGATGGCCGATCGCCTGGGAACCAGCCAGGAGGCCATCGACGGGAGGGTCACGGCCATGTTCCAGCGGCTCGCGGCCGAGGCGGGCCGGGGCGCCACCCACGCGGTCGACGAGCTGAAGCGGCTGCACGCCGCGGTGGTCGACCGGGAGACCTCCGCCCGAACCCTTCGGTCCTTCGTGCCGTCCCAGTTCGCCGACCGCCTGGCCTCCGGCGCGTCGCTCCCTGGCGCCCACGAGGAGCTCGAGGCCACCATCCTGTTCTCGGACATCCGTGGGTTCTCCACCATGGCCGAGCAGCTCCCGGCGCGGGAGGTGGCCGACATCCTGGCGAAGCACCTCTCCGCGATGGCCGAGGTCGTGCTGGAGCACGGAGGCACCATCGACAAGTTCGCCGGCGACGGCGTGATGGCCGTGTTCGGGGCGCCGGAGCCCGCCCTCGACCACGCCGAACGAGCCCTTCGGTGCGCCCTGGCCATGCAGGCCCGCCAGCAGGCCCTCGACCGAGAGACCTCGGAGGAGGGGCTCCCGCCGCTGGGCATCGGCATCGGGGTGAACAGCGGCACGGTGGTGGCCGGGACGTTCGGCGGAGGTGGCCGCCTCGAGTACACGGTCATGGGCGACGCGGTCAACCTGGCCCAGCGGCTCCAGTCCGAGGCGGCCGCCGGGGAGATCCTGGCAAGCGCCTCCACCGTGCGGGCGGCCCCCGAAGTGTCCGCGGAGCCCGTGGGGTTCAAACAGGTGAAGGGACGGAAGGAACCGGTCGAGACATTCCGGCTGCGCGCGCCGGCGTAGCCGGAGGGATGGACCAGCCCGAGAGGTTCGACTGCGTCGCCCGGGAACTCAGGGGCACCACCTCCGAGGTCCGCCTACCGGCACTAGGCGTGTTCGCTGAAGGCCATTGGCCGCCGGGCATCAGGGTCGTACTCCACGGTCGCTTGGGCGATCGGAAGGCTGAAGGCGAACGTGCAGCCCCGGCCCGGCTCCGACTCGAGCGTGAGATCGCCGCCCATCGCCTCGACCAGCCGCCTGGCGATGTACAGCCCGAGGCCCACCCCTCCGCTCTTCCTGGTGAGGCCGCCCTCGGCGCGGTAGAAGCGCTCGAACACCCGGCCCTGGTCGGCGATCGAGATGCCCTCGCCCATGTTGTGGACCGACACGATCGCCTTCGGTCCCGCCACGGTCAGCCACACCTCGACGGGGGTTGCCGGAGGCGAGTACTTGAAGGCGTTCGACAGCAGGTTCGTGACGACCTGTCCGACCCGGAAGGGGTCGGCCCGGACCACGACCGTTTGCTCCGGGGTCACGAACTCGACCCTCCCGGTGTGTTGCAGGTGCTCCGACTCCCTGATCTGCTCCACGAGGAAGTCGGTCAGCGGGATGAGCGTCGGCTCCATGGTGACCTTCCCCGCGTCGATCCGGGACACGTCCAGCAGGTCGTTGATGAGCCGCTCCAGCCGCTCGACCTGCCGGCGCATGATCGCGAAGTACTCGTGCATCGACTCCGGCGAGGCCTCCAGGAGGCCCTGTTCGAGCGAGAGGAGGAAGCCCTTCAAGGGGGTGAGCGGTGTGCGGAGCTCGTGGGAGACGGTGGCCACGAAGTCTCCCTTCAGCTTCTCCGCCTCCAGCTCGGCGGTCACGTCACGGGCCACCAGTACGTAGGCCTTGGCCCCGCCGTCACGGTTCGGCATGGGATTGCTGGTGTAGCGGATCCATCGCTCCGAGCCGTCCTGGCGGATGACCAGGGCGTCCCGGGTGTCGGCCGACTCCAGATCCAACCCCCTCGTCGCATCGGGGTCGGTGTCCGGATGGTCCGGGCGGAGCCGCAGGACCTCGTCGCAGGGCCGCCCCACCACGTCGGGGCGCCGGAACCCGGTGATCCGTTCCATGGCGGGGTTCCAGGACAGGATCAGATGGTCCGAGGACACCGCGAAGATGCCGTCGGAGGTGTTGCCGACCACGTCGGCGAGGTGGCTGCGCTGCTCCAGGGTCTCCTGGAACAGGCGCTCGTTCTCGCGTTTCACATAGACCTGGGACGCGAGCGCGTCCACCAGCGAGCCCTCTGCCGCAGAAAGAGGCTGCTTGCGGTGGACGGCCAGGGTGCCGCGAATCTCTGCTCCCGTGATGGGCGCCGAGTACGTCGACAGGCCGGGGCGCGTGCTCACCAGCCGTTCGGGGGTCAGCTCGTGATCCTTCAGCGAGGCGGTGAGAGTCAGGCCGCTCTCGGAGCTGTACACGTGGATGTCGGATTCCTCGAGCAGCACGAGCTCGACACCGGTGGCCTCGACCATCTTCCGTACCAGCTGGAGGAACGGCTGGAAGTCGGTGGTCACGTCGAGCGGTCCGAACAGGGACCGACCGGCCTCGTACAGCATGTGCATCCGCTCCCGCTCCCTGGCCTGCTGCTCCTGCTGCTTGTTGTGGGCCCACCCCCGGTAGGCCAGGAAGGTCAGGACGATCGGGGTGACCAGCAGGGGCAGCCCGACCGGACCCGTGCTCCAGACCAGCGCGCCCAGCATCCCGATCGTCACGTTCCCGGCCGCGTGCAACACGTTCAGGCCGGCGGGAAGCAGCAGGACACGCCGGAGCGGCTCTCCCTCCACGAGCGAGATCACCGTCGCGATGAAGGTCTCGTTGATGCAGAAGTAGGCCAGCATCGCGGCCGCGCCCGCCAGCCACGTCTCGAGGCCGAGGGTGTGAGGGAGGTGGAACAGGCCGTACACGGCCTCCGCGGCGGTGACGGCCAGGACGAACTGGCACGCGTTGTACGCGATCTTGTATCCGGTCCAGTGGCGAACCGACTGGCCGACCACGGTTCCGACCAGGACGGCGAAGGTGAGAACGCTGGAGCGGGCCAGCAGCAGCGCGGGGACCCAGATGGCGTCGGTCAGGGAGAAGTTCTCGTTCTCCGTCTCGTGGTGGATCTCGACCGTGAACTGCTCGGCCAGGGCCCCGGCGAGGGCGAGACCGACGCAGGCCAGGAGGTCTCCGAGGTTCCACCGCCCGAGGTCGGGGATCCGGATGGCGAGGGCCCCGGCCCCCAGGAGGACCGTGGCGACGATCAGCCGGCGCGCGGCCGGCCGCAGATCGGCGAGCTCCTTCATCGTCCTAGAAGTTCTCGGTTGGACCCGGCTCGAGTTGTAGCCGATGCCCCCGCCCCCAGGCTCGCGACCGAGGTGGGGCCCCGGGAACCGGATCACCGGCCCGGGGCCCTCCCGTCGACCCTACGTCCACGAGGCGTCGCTCCAGTTGTCCCCGCTCCAGGAGCTGCCGCTCCAGCTGCTTCCGGACCACGAGCTGCCGCTCCAGCTGCTTCCGGACCACGAGCTCCCGCTCCAGCTGCAGTCGCTCCAGGACTTGCCGCTCCAGGACTTGCCGGACCAACTGATCCCGGACCAGGACTTGCCGCTCCAGGAGCTCCCGGACCAGGAGCTGCCGTTCCAGGCCCCGCCCGACCACGAGTTCCCGGCCGCCTCGGCCGCGGCCATGGCCCCGCCGTTGAAGGCATGCCCGAAGATGTCCTGCTCCCCCGTGAGGGCCACGCCGTCCATCGAGATGTGATCTGCCCCCCGGGAGATCTCGAGGGACCCCAGGCCAGTAGAGGTGATGTAGTTCGCCGTCCAGTTCGGCGGGCTCTTGGAGAGCATCTGCGCCAGTCGGATCTCCCCGGCGCCCTGGAAGTGGTCGTCGGCGCCGCCCAGCTTCTTCGCGTTATCTTTGAAGAACCTCTTCACCTGGTCCGGGGTGGCGTTCGGGTTCTTCTGCAGGACCAGAGCCGCGGCTCCGGACATGACCGCGGCGGCCTGCGAGGTGCCGCTCCCACGGAAGTAACGGTCATCCAGGACGCCCTCGGGGTGGTTGGCGTCGATGTACGAGTTCGGCACCCGGAGCCCCTGGAGGTGTGCGCCCGGCGCCACGTAGTCGGGGTTCTTGCTCCCCGCCGCTCCGGAGGCGCTGGTGGAGAACGAGGCGACCCGATCGTCGTCGATCTTGGCCGTGCCCATCGAATCCGAGGCACCCACCGCGATCACGTACGGGTCGTAAGCGGGGTCGAGCAACCCGACGTCGGTGTGTCCCCTCTGGGATCCGGTGTTGCCGGCAGCGGCCACCACAACGATTCCGGCCTTCCACGCCACCTCGGCGGCGAAGGCCAGCGGGTCGAGGATGTAGGACTGGGTGGAGGCGGTCCCGTAGGACAGGTTGAGGACTCGGATGTTCATCCCGGGGTCGTGGGCGTGCTGCACCACCCAGTCGACGGCCGCGATGACCTGCGAGACATCGGTCCCGCCGTCGGCCGTGGCAACCTTGACGCTCACGATCCGAGCGTCGGGGGCCATGCCCCGGTACTGAGAAGCGGTGCCGCCGGTGTACGGGTAGGCCAGCCCGTCGTCCCGCCCGGCGATCAGTCCGGCGATGAACGTGCCGTGCCCGAACGTGTCGAGGTTGGTGAGGTCGGAGGCCTGGGACTCGATCGACAGGTCCGGCCCGTAGACGACCTTGTCCGCCCCGCTCAGCCCCTGTACCGGGGAGACGCCGGAGTCGATCACGGCCACGTCGATGCCCTGGCCCGTGTAGCCGGCCGTCCAGAACGCATCGGCTCCCGTGTAGTCGGTGGTGGAGCTCATGGAGTTCACGTCCGAGCCGGGGTCGTAGCTCGACGACTGAGCGTGGATCGCGGCGTTCGGGGTCACCGACACGACGCCGGCGGTCTGGCTCAGAGCCGACACGGACCCGGCGGGCACGGTGGCGGCGAAGCCGTGGATGATCGACAGGCGGACGCCGACGGTGCCGCCGACGGCGGCCACGGCGGATTCAGCCGAACGCTCGGCCCCGGGAAGGGCCCGCACGATGACCGACACCTTCGGACCGGAGAACGAAGTGTGCGCGGGGGCCACGGCGGCTCCCGCCATCGGAGCGGCGCCCACGACGGCCAGCGCCACCAGCGTGGCGGTCACCGCGTGCCTCGCGGCGCGGCGATCACGCCGTCCCCACGACCGCGACCGGGGAAGCGTCCCGGGAGCTTCGCCTTCGTACCAGGGCCTGCGGGCCGATCCGGTCATCTCGTTCCTCCCGTTCCTCCGGGCAGCTCGCCCGGGTTGCGTTTCGCCGTCGTGACGCTTGCCTTCTCGAGTGAGTGTGGCCCCACAGCGGGACACAAACATCGGTCGCGAGGTGGTTCGACGCCGGGTCCTCGGGTGATTCTTCGAAGGGCCAACGGACCTAGGAGATCGGTGATCGTCGTCCCCGCGGGGTAGGACTTTCGGCCGTCAGCGATCTGGGGCATGCTGGATCGGGCCCGGCCCATGAGCCGGCGAGGCTTCGATCGGTAGAAAAGGAAGGGTGAGAGCGCATGGCCGAGGAGGTCGAGGGGTTCGACATGAGCCTCGTCCAGCGGGGGGCCCGCCTCCGCCGCTCGCCGTTCTTCGAGGCGACCCAGCGGTACGGACCGCTCGGGTTCACCACCTACAACCACACGCTCTTCCCGATCCGGTTCGACGAGTTCGAGGCCGAGTACTGGCACCTGCTCGACCACGTGACGCTGTGGGACGTGGCCGTGGAGCGCAACATCGAGGTCTCCGGGCCGGACGGGTTCCGGTTCGCGCAGCTCCTCACGTGCCGTGACCTGTCGCGGTGCGCGGTGGGCCAGGGCAAGTACGTCCTCATCACTGCCCCCGACGGCGGGATCGTGAACGACCCGGTCATGCTGCGCCTGGACCAGAACCGCTTCTGGTTCGCCCTGGCCGACAGCGACGTGCTGCTGTACGCGACGGGGCTGGCCGCGAACTCCGGGCTGGACGTCGAGCTGTCCGAGCCGGAGGCCTACCCCGTGCAGGTCCAGGGCCCGAGATCGAAGGACGTCATCCGGAACCTGTTCGGCGACAGGGTGGCCGAGCTCCGCTGGTACTGGTTCACCGAGACCTCGCTCGACGGGATCCCGGTGATCGTGACCAGAACCGGGTGGAGCTCCGAGGTGGGCTACGAGGTGTACCTGCGGGACGGGAGCCGGGGCGACGACCTTTGGGAGCGGATCATGGCCGCGGGACAGCCGTACGAGATCCGGCCCACCGGTCCCGTCGACATCCGCCGGATCGAGGGCGGCGTGTTCAACTGGGGCGCCGACATGGACCGGACGAACAACCCGTTCGAGATGGGCCTGGACCGCCTGGTCGATCTTGACATCGATGCCGACTTCATGGGCAAGGAGGCCCTGCGCCGGATCAGGCGGGAGGGCGTTCGGCGGAAGATCGTGGGCGTCGAGATCGAGGGCACCCGCCTGGAGATGAACCAGACGCCGTGGCCGGTCTCGTCGGCCGGCGACGAGGTGGGGAAGGTGACCTCGGCGGTGTGGTCTCCCCGACTGGAGAGGAACATCGGCTACGCCTGGGTCCCGGTCGAGCTGAGCGGGCTGGGGACCCGGCTGGTGGTGGAGACGCCCGACGGGGCTCGGGGCGCCACGGTGGTCTCCATGCCGTTCATCGATCCGGGCAAGCGGATCCCTCGATCCTGATCGGGCTCGAGGCCGGACGGGGGTGGTCAGGCCGACTTAAGCCAGCCCGGCGCGGGGAGCGTGAGCTCCACGTTGCGATCGAGGGTCGTGCCGGGGCCCGGCCCGTCGAACCCGTACTGGTAGTCGTTCGCCGCGAGCTCGCGATGGATCGAGGCCAGGTGGTCCAGACCCCTCCCTCTGGCGGGATCGGCCGGCGCGGCGTGGTCGATCATCGTGCAGAAGATCGACAGCGTCCCGTCGGTTCGCATGGCCACCTCGAGCAGACGGCTCTGGCAGGTCCAGTCGATGTGGGCGGCGGTCCCGATGTCCCAGAAGCCGGCGGTGAGTCCGTTCGGGTCGGGACGCGGGGTCACCACGTTGTCGTGAGTGTGGCCGTTGACCCACGCGATCACGTTGGGGAACCGGTGCAGCTTCGCCTCGACGTCGGCGGCCAGCCGTCGAGGCAGGTCGTTGGCGCCCGGGTCGTTCGGGTCCGGGGTCATGATCGGGTTGTTCAGGCTGCGCAGGCCGTGGTGGGAGAACAGGACGATCAGGCGGTCCTGGTTGCCCGTATGGACCAGCGTCCCGGCCTCGTCGTAGTACTCGCCGCTGACCTCGATCAGCCGCTGCTCGAGCCAGTCGAACTGGGCCTGGCCCACGCTGCCGTCCGCGTACCCGCCCGGATTGACGGTGTCGAGCGAGATGAACCGGAACGTCGGGAAGTCGTCCCGAACGTAGTACGCGGTCCCGTCGGCCCGGTTCTGATCCGTGAATCCGTGGCCGGCAGGGGTGCCGGTGGTGGTGAACAGCTCGGCCACGTATTCGCTCCGGCGATGGATCCACCGATTCGGGTCGGCGGTGACGGGATGGGTGGGGACTGCTCCCTCGAGCGTTTCGTAGAAGTCGCACGGGTCGAGCCCGTCGGGCGGCCCGTCGAACTTCAGGTTCCCCACGGCAATGGCGGCGAAGCCGTCGTTGCGCGGCACGTTCCCCTGGAGCAAGCCGTCGTGGTTGCCGTAGGTCTGCCACCAGGCCATGCCGATCCCGGTGGCCCGGAACGGGCGGATGGCCGACCCGAGCAGCCCCGGATAGTCCGGGAACCCGTGCTGCTCCTTGTACTTGTCGTCGACGCTGTCCGGGTGCCAGTACTCGGGATCGTCCCAGTCCGCCGCCTGGACGCCCTCGTACCTCGTGAGGTCCCCGCTGTTCGGGGCGACGATCTTGCGGCCGTCGAGCAGGTCGATGAACCACCGCAGCTCGTCGTACTGCTCGTTGTCGGTGTTGTCGCCGGTGGACATGGCGAACTGGAAGGGGCGGCCGGTGGCGGGGCCCCGCCCGACGGCACGGACGGCCCGGACCATGGAGTCGAGCACCTGCAACGTCAGCGTCTCGTGGGGGCGGAACGCCGCGTTCAGCGGCGCGGACTCGCACTCCTGGTCGGCGAACCGGTCCAGGAACTCCACCCGCGCTGGTGACTGCGCGTCGACCAGATGGATGTCGGTGAGGTGCACGAACGACGCCAGCGGCTCCAGGGTGGCCGAGCTCCGCGGCCACAGGTCCTCGCGGACGGTCCAGGGCTCGCCCGGCCCATACGCCAGGCGGTAGTACGCGCCCAGGCTTCCCTGGCCGACCTGCTCCCCCTTCACGATGGTGCGGTCGAGCGTGGTGAGGCCAGGGCGGGCCGACAGGTCCTTCGCCGACGCCCACCGGATCCTGGCGAACGGGGCGGCGGCGCCGGCGGCGCCGCCAAGCTTCAGGAAATCACGGCGGCTGATGCGTCCGAAGCCCCGCCCTGCGTTCGAATCGGGAGGCTGACTAGTCAAATCGGGCTACATGTACCCCCGATCGGCCGCTCGCAAAGCTCGGATCACGGACCCGTTCCCACTGCCGTTGCTTCTCTCGGCGACCGGAAGCCTGGCTCGGACCCCGGGGACCCGCTGCTAGAATCGCCTACTGAGCGTGGTGGCCGTAGCTCAACTAGGTTAGAGCACCAGGTTGTGGTCCTGGGGGTTGGGGGTTCGAGTCCCCTCGGTCACCCTCGACGGTCCGGTTCCGCCCTTCTCCTATACTCTTCGCCGGGCCCTTAGCTCAGCCCGGTTAGAGCGGCAGACTCTTAATCTGCGCGTCACAGGTTCGAATCCTGTAGGGCCCACCGGATCCGGTATGTAGTGCATTCGCGAAGGTCCGAAGCCGTTTCCAACCCGCCGGTCGTGGAGGATCCGATCGTCTTCGTTCAAACCATAACCAAGGGCCCTCGAGTCGTCGCCACGAGTTCAGATCCAAGGTCCCGCGAAGCAGAAGCTCATCGCTGAACGTCGGAAGCGGCACCCTCGGCACGCCCTGCCCTGCCTCCTCCGTTACCCGAGGACCCAGAGCTCCTTGAAGCGAGGCGAGGATTCCACGTCGTCACAACCGCAAGGGTTTCGGCTCGCTTTGGCGTTAGCCGCGCGTGGTCGAGTCGTAAAGGCGCGCCGCCGCCGCATGTGAGGCTTCGGCACGTCCCCGCTCGTCGCCCAGCCCGACCGCGAGATTCACACCCATCGGCACCAGCACCTACGCAACCGGGTCCTCGAACTCCACGAAGTGCTCTGCCAACTCCAGGGTGATGTAGCGGTGCGCGAAGCTCCACAACTGAGCAGCGAGAACCTCGGGTTCCCGTTGCCGGACCCCGGCCGGACCTCATGAGGCGTTCGCACGCCTCGGTGATGTGAACGGAGGCGCCACGGAAGGCCTGGACGTTCGTTTGAGTGGAGGCTCGCCTGGAACGAGCGAAGACCGCAGGTCAGCGGAGGCGAAACGAACACTGTAGGACCGACTTTCACGACCGCCGCACGAGCTTGAGCGTTGCGGCTCTCGCTTCCGGGGTGAGGACGGAGCCGACGATTCCCGCGGTGTACCGGCCGTACTTGGTGCGGTAGGCGGCGTCGATCTCGTCGCCCAGGTTGTCCGCCTCGACGAGAAGAACGTGCTTCCCGACGCCGCCTGCCTGGATCCGTGCTTCGTGGCGATCTTGGGCGCCGCGGAACCAAGCGCCGGTGCGCCCGTTCACGGAACGGACGTAGAGGTCATGGCCGAGGCGGACGACCCAGATCGTCGTTGGGTTTCGCAACCTGCCGTCGGCTCGGAGCGACGCGATCTCCAACTCGTCCGCTGCGTCGATCCTGTCGAGCTCGTCGGTCGTCCACGCATCCATCGGCATCCTCCTTCAGAGATCGATCAGGACCTTGATCGCTTCCCGGTCGTTCATCGCCCGGTAGCTGTCGGGCACCTCGTCCAGGCTCACGATCCGATCGAAGACCCGGCCAGGCTCGATCGTGCCTTCGAGGACGTCCGGGAGCAGCTCCTCGATGTAGGCGCGCACGGGGGCGGGTCCGCCGCCGATGGTGACGTTCTTGAAGAAGGTGGCGATCGCGTCGGGGACCGAGTCGTCCTGGGGCAGGCCGACGCGCCCAATCGCGCCACCGGGACGAGCGATGTGGAGGGCCGTTAAGGTCGACTGCTCCAGGCCGACGCATTCGAGGACCGAGTGTGCGCCGAGGCCGTCGGTCAGCTCGCGTACGCGCTCGACCGCCTCGTCGCCGCGCTCGGTGACGACGTCCGTCGCGCCGAACTCGGTCCCGAGCGCGATCCGATCGGGATAGCTGCCGAGGAGGATGATCCGCTCTGCGCCGAGCCGCTTCGCCGCGATCACGCCGCACAAGCCGACGGCGCCATCTCCGACGACGGCTGCTGTCTTTCCTGGGCCAACATCCGCGGCGACGGCGGCGTGGTGGCCTGTTCCCATCACGTCCGAGAGCGTGAGCAGGGACGGCATGAGCGCATCGTCGGCGCCGACCGGCAACCCGACGAGCGTCCCGTCCGCTTGTGGCACGCGCACGGCTTCGCCCTTTCCGCCATCGACGTCGTTGAAGCCGTACCTGCCGCCATGGAGGCATTCGCTCTGCAGACCCTCCTGGCAGAACACACAGGTGCCGTCGGACCACAGGAACGGCGAGACGACCACGTCTCCGGCCTTGACGGTCTGGACATCGGTGCCGACGGCCTTGACGACGCCGATGAACTCATGGCCCATGCGGCGGCCGGCATCGCTATGCTCCATCGTCTTGTACGGCCAGAGGTCGCTGCCGCAGATGGCGGCCCGGGCGACGGAGACAAGAGCGTCGGTCCGCTCGATCAAGTGGGCATCGGGGACTTCCTCGATCCGGACGTCGCCGGCGCCGTACATGAGGGTCGCGCGCATGTCGAAAGCTCCTTTACCTATCCCGAGAGGGCTCGGAGCCCTCATACCCGAATAAAGCACGCGATGGCGCCAAAGCGAGAGTCCCTCTTGATTCGGGCACTGACAGGGCCTTCCAGCGTGAACCGGGCGGGTCAAAATCGAGGAGCGCGTGCAGACGCCCTGGCGGGTTAGATTCCCGTCCGCCTCCGCTAGCAGGGGTTTTGGCGCTCTCGGGTCCGAGATCCCGAGGCGAGCGACCGCTCCACCGAACTGAAGAACCGCTGGGGGTATCCCACGCACGTGAGCGGCCCTGAGGAACCTGTCCCGACCTTGCGGCCGTTCTTTGCTCCTCAGGGCCGATCAGATCGTACGCACGCACGCGGTCAGGGGTCAAACGGCATGATCCGGTACGGACCCGCTGACGGGGGTACGGCTCCTGGCTACGACGAGAAACAGCACCGCCAGGCCGGCGGCGATGGGGGCCTGCAGGAAGCGCTCCCAGTTGCTCGATGAGACCAAGTTCATGAGTACGCCCACCGTCATCAGGCCGACCAGCACCCATGCTCCGACCCGGGATGCTTTGAGCGAGATCCACGGGACAGGGAATCCTCCGCAGCGGAGTACTACCAGGGCGGGCACGGGCCAGACCAGCGCGGCCACGGCACTGGCGGTCCGCAGTCCAACCGGCAGGCATCCCACTGATCTGGGGGGTCATGACATGTGCGTGTCAAACCACTCCACGACCAGCTCCGGGTGTTCTCCGAAATAGTTGTATCCCTGGATACGAAGATCCGTCCCTTCGATCCAGAAGAGCTTCTTGTCTTCAGCGAAGATGTTGTCGTAGATCTCCTGCACGTAGGACGGAGGCATCGTGAAGTCGTCGTGGACCTGGGCGACGAGTGTCGGGACGGTGACCGCCTTTGTGTCCTCGATCGGCCTGAAGTCATCGAGCCGATACCCGCTTCGCCTGTGGAGCGCTTTGTCGAACGACTCCCGACCATCCGCGATTCCAGCTCTGGCCAAGCCGGCTTCGACGAACCCCCGAGGCGCTGCAGGCTGCAAGGCGATCATCGCCAGGATGTGACGGAACTCCTCCGGGTACTTGTTCATCGCCACGACCGTTGAATTGGCTCCCAGGCAGCGGCTGTACAGAGCCGTCTTCATGTCCTTCGTTTCGACTCGGGACTTCGCGTAACGCAACGAACCGATCACGTCCCGGTACTCGAGCACACCGTGACCGATGATACCGCCGCTGCCCATTCCGCTCCGGCCATGGTTGCGCAGGTCGTAGGTCAGGATGTTGTAGCCGGCATCGTGCAGGATCTTGTATTCCGGGAGGAAGTTCACCTCGAAACCGCCGAAGTCGGTCCAGGGTTCCAGGTGTCCGGGATACCCGTAGCGATTGCACGGCATCGGGTGGTTGCAGATGAGTAGCCGGTCTGAGTCGGCAGGGATGAGCCAGCCTTCCAGCGTGACTCCATCCATCGCCGGGAAGAACACGTCCTCGTACTCCAGCCCGTATTCGTCGGGCCATCTCAGGATCGGCGTGCGGGCTGAGTGCGCCATCAGTTCCGCGAGGCCATTGATGAACTCCTCGGTAGTTGGCGGCTGGATGCCGGGCGCCGTCGTCGGCGTCGTCGTCGTCGCTTCAGTCGTTGGTGCGGTCATGATCCCTGATCCCTTCTATTCGCAGCCTCAACAACCTATGCGCCCGGTAGGGCACCGATCTGCTGAAGGATTCCCAGCATGTCGAGCTGGGCACGCTCCTCGATGATCTTGCCGTCGGCCAGGCGATAGAACGCCATGCTCTGCGCGGCGACACGCTTGTCCGTCGATGCGACCCCAGCGAAGGTGCCCCGGTGGGTTCCGGTCATGGTGTAACGCACAGCCACGGTGTCGCCATCGGCGGCCATCTGCTCCACCGTCCACACGAGGTCAGGGAACGCTTCACGGTTCGCGGCAACGAGGGCGAGAAGCGTGTCCAGACCCCGCTGCTCCGGCTGTCCCGGGTAGTACATGACGATGTCCGGGCTGACGAACTCCTCCGCCAGCGCAGTCGCCAGTGGGAAGGAACTCACGGGTGAAGCGCTCCATGATGTGCCTATTCGATTCCACCATCATGCGCCTCCTCGTACGGTGTGGTCACCATCACTTGGGTGATGGCCTTCTGCATCAACCTCAGCGCCGTCGATCGCCAGCGACGACGACAGCTCGCGGAAGGCGTCGATCTGCTGCTGCATCGCGGCGATATGCTGCTCGGCCGCTGCGATCGCGTCTGCGCCGGCGATGAACCGTCGCGGCGGCGGCTCCTCGTCGGCGATGGTGAGTAGTGCCTGGGCGAGCTTGGCCGGATCGCCCGGCTGGTGTCCGCTCTGGGCCTCCCACCACTTGAGCTGCTCCGCGGTGCGCTCCGCGTAGTCCTCCAGCGACGGCTCGGCGTAGGTCACCGACTCCTTGGTGAGGAGCTCGGTGCGGAAGAACCCGGGGTTGACGATGGTGGTGGTGATGCCGAACGGCGCGACCTCGGGCTGCAGCGACTCCATCCAGCCCTCGAGGCCGAACTTCGACGCGGCGTAGGCCGAGCAGAACTCGAAGCCCGCGAAGCCCGCGGTCGAGGAGATCGAGATGAGGTGGCCCGAGCGCTGCTTGCGCATGACGGGCAGGACGGCGCGGGTGACGTTCATCGGGCCGATCAGGCTCGTCGCCAGCTGCAGCTCGATCTGCTCCGGCGTCAGCTCCTCGAAGTAGCCCGCATAGAAGTTGCCGGCGTTGTTCACCAGCACGTCGATGCGGCCGAACCGGTCGACGGCGGCCTGCACCGCCGCCTCGGCGTCGGCGGGGCTGGTGACGTCCAGCTTGACCACCAGCAGGTCGTCCGCGTCGCCGACGGCCTTGGACACGGCGTCCGTGTTGCGGCCCGTGGCGACGACGGCGATCCCGGCGACGAGGGCGGCCTGGGCGATGTCGGTGCCCATGCCGCGCCCCGCACCGGTGATGAACCAAACCTTCTTGTGAGCCGTGGGTTCCTCCTCCCTCTTCCTGACGGCTCTTGGTGCGTATCCACCATGGCCCCGCGGAGCGCGCTCTAACCAGGCCCGGTTGTTAGGGGTACTGCCAGGGCCTCCCTCGCCGCTCGGGCGGCGTGTAGCGTGTTGAGGCATGAGCAACAGCGAAGAGATCCGAGACTTCCTGGCCTCCAGGCGGGCCAGGATCACGCCGGAGCTGGCAGGTCTGCCGACGTACGGGGGCAAGAGACGCGTGCCCGGACTCCGCCGCGAGGAGGCCGCTCTTCTGGCAGGCATCAGCGTCGAGTACTACACGCGGCTCGAGCGCGGGAACGCCAGGGGGGTCTCCGAGAGCGTGCTGGAAGGGATTGCCCGCGCGCTCCAGCTCGATGAGGCCGAGCGCGCACACCTGATTGACCTCGTGCGCATCGCCAACACGACCCGCCGGTTACGTCGTCCTACTCGGCAGCGCGTACGCCCGAGCGTGCAGCGGATCCTGGACTCGATGACCGGGACGCCGGCGTTGGTGCAGAACGGGCGCCTGGACGTCCTGTACGCCAACCAGCTCCGGGTCAGCGCTCTTCTCCGAGATCTTCCGCGACCCGGGCCGCCCGACCAACGCCGCCCGCTTCGTCTTCCTGGACCCCCGCGCGACCGAGTTCTACGTCGAGTGGGAGAGGATCGCCCACGACGTCGTGGCCCTCCTTCGCGCCGAGGCCGGACGTGACCCCTACGACCGCGCACTGTCCGACCTGATCGGCGAGCTGTCCACGCGCAGCGAGGAGTTCCGTGTCCGCTGGGCCGCCCACGACGTCCAGTTCCACCGCACTGGCGTCAAGCGATTCCATCACCGGCTCGTCGGAGACCTCACCCTGTCGTACGAGGCCCTCGCGCTACCGGCCGACCCCGGGCTCACCATCTTCGCGTACACGGCGGAACCGAACTCGCCGTCACACGACGCGATCAACCTCCTCGCCAGCTGGACCTCGACGTCCGACCAGGTGTCCGCGGTCCCGGCCGAGGAGGAAGTCTGAGCTGGCGCGACGTAGCTGCACCGGAGCACGCGCATCCAGTCCCCTCGCGGAGAAATCGTGGAGCCCCGCTTCTCGACACTCCACCGCGATGACAGCTTCCTCCAGCGGATCTGGACGGGGTCAACCCCTGACAGGGTCCGGACCGCCGATACCGCCGCTCGCGCTGCTATGGCCAGTCGGTAGACGGCTCCACACGCAAGGGGCGAGCCGGATGGCCCGATAGGTGCGCGGGGCCATTTAGGACTGACAGTGGCGACCAAAGGCGACAGCATGAAGTCGTGCTGCCTCGCGCTGGACCTCGAGGTTTGAATACGCTCCGATTAGGGCCACCGGCTCCCGATGAGCGCGCGTTTGTGCAGGTCCGAAGCCGTTTCCAGCCTGCCGGTCATGGACGAGCTGATCGTCTTCGTTCAAACCCACCCGCGCCCTTGTACTGCATCAAGGCCCCATCTACAGCTCCTGGTAAGACCAAGTCGCGGTCAGGCTGCCGGCGGGATGTTGCGATTTACGCGGAACAGGTTGTCCGGGTCGTATTCGGCCTTGACGCGCCGGAGCCGCTCGAAGTTGCCTCGGTACGCGTGCGCGGTTCGAGCGTCGTCGTCTTCCGCCACCTGGAAGTTGACGTAGTTCCCGCCGGTGGAGAAGGGCCGGATGGCCTGCCAGGCCTCGCGGACCCACGTCACGTGAGGATCGCCCGGAGCGTCGGGTGGCCAGGTTCCGTTGAATCCGCTGACGAATCCAGCATCGCGGTTGCCGACCGCCCCGTCGTCTTCCTCGTGTTCGTTCAGCGCGCCGGCGAAGTGGAAGATGATCGACTGGGAGAGCGGCGACCGTACCCGGAGCGCATGCTCGACGAAGCCGTCCAAGAAATGATCCGAGAGTCCGGGAAGGAACTCGGACTTCCAATAGCGGTGAAACCCCTTGGGCTCCAAGGCGTTGAGCATCGACTGTTGGGCCGTATAGGGCTTCTCCGCGATGACGTCGAGGATCGGCTCTCCGAGGGCGCGCAGCGCCGCCAGGTCCGCCTCCGCGTCCCCGCCGCTGTGGCAGACCTGAATCGCCGCGATCGGCTTCCCGTGCCACTCCTCGGGAACGAATGGGGCGGGCGGTGCGAGGCGCAGGACCGCCATGGCCGTGAGCTCGCGCGGCGCCGACTCGGTGAGGTCCTGGTAGGCGGCGAGCACCTCATCGGCTCGATCGGCGCTCCAGGCGATCAGCCCGCCAGTCACCGTCGGGCCCACCTCATGGAGGCGGAACGTGAATCGGGTGACGACCCCGAAGTTGCCGCCCCCACCCCGGAGCGCCCAGAAGAGGTCGGCGTTCTCCTCACGGTTGGCGAGGCGGATCCCGCCGTCGGCGGTGACGATCTCGACCTCCTCGAGGTTGTCCACCGCCCATCCGAAGCGACGGGTCAGGTAGCCGAACCCGCCGCCGAGCGTGAGGCCGGCGAGGCCCGTCTCGGACACGAATCCGAGCACGGTCGCCAGCCCATGCTCCTGGGTGGCCTCGTCGACGTGCTTCAGCAGACACCCCGCCCCGACGTGCGCAATCCTGGCATCGGGGTCGACCGTCACGTCGCGCATGCGGGACATGTCGAGCGTCAAGCCGCCCTCGGCGATCGAGGTTCCGGCGATGTTGTGGCCTCCCCCCTTGATGCTGAGCAGCAGCCCGTGGTCGTGTGCGAACCGAACCGTCGCAGCGACGTCGGGGGCAGAGGCCGGCTGGACCACGAGAGCCGGGGCTTTGGCTACCATCGAGTTCCAGATCAGCACCGCATCGTCCCAGCCTTCGTCTCCGGCCTGCAGCGGGCCACCCTCGATCCGGGAGGCCAGATCCTCGAGCTGTTCGGAGGTCAAGCTCACGCGCCCGCCCTCGAGCCCGGCAACATCGAAGCCCGTCCTGCCCATGGTCACCCTCTCGATCTGGTCCGTTGTCCCCGGCCGTTCCTTCGCCTATACTCCCAACGCGAGTAAAACTAATACTTGCTTTTGGAGTATGTCAAGGGCCAGAGAACGCTCCGTCCTCACCCTGACGACGACCTCGTATGCCGTCCTGGCCCAGCTCGCCCTGCGCCCGTGGTCCACGTACGAGCTGGCGCGGCAGAGGATCCGGTACTTCCGCTATGTGTGGCCGCGGGCAGAGAGCGCTATCTACCGGGAGGTGAAGCGGCTCGCGACCATGGGGTTGATCGCGGCGGAGCGCCAGTACGTCGGTAAACGCCCGCGGACCATGTACTCCATGACCGAAGAGGGCCGGCAAGTGCTTCGGGAGTGGCTCGCCACCCCGGTGTCCCCGTTCGCCATGGACTTCGAGGCGATGATCCGGCTCTTCATCGCGCCACTGGGGACCAAGGAGCAAATCGTCGCCACGCTGCAGCAGGTTGGTAGCGACGCCCAGGAGATGCTGCGTTTCAGCGGCCAGGTGAAGCGCGAGTTTCTGGACGGCCGGGCGGCCCTGCAGGACCAGGTCCATATCCGGGCTCTCGCCGTCGACTTCTTCGTGAGCCTTCTCAGGACGGTTGACAACTGGGCCGAGCGCACGCTCGCAGAGATCGAGGCGTGGGAGGACCTCTCTCCGGACGGTAAGAACGAACGAGGGCTCGAGATCTTCGCAAACCTCCCGGTGCCAACTCCGGATGAGCCCTCCGATCGAGCGCCCGTACCGCCCCGCACTCAGAGGCGACGGCGATCGTACTGAACCTGCGAATCTCTGGACCGTCCGCTTGCCTAGGTCCTACGCTACCGGTCGGGCTTCGACGGTAGCCCGCACGACGCCGCTTCGCGTGGCGGGAGCTGAGAGCGAAGACATGGCCCTCTATTTCTGGCGCTCGGTGCGAGTGACCGAATCCTGCTCATTCAAACCTCCGGTCGCATACGTGTGGATGTGCGAGGCGCACGCGCTCCTCGCCACGAACCGGACCGGCGGGAAGATCGTCGCCCGCCGTCGGATCCGCTCAGGAACCCGGATGAGGCTCACCCCCGCTCGCGCCGACGAGTGACCCCATGGGCAGCGAGCCCTCGGGAACTCGCCCCATCCCGAGCCACGCAGGAACGGCACGAGCCAGCGAGGGCGGCCCCTCGATCCGCGTCAGCCCGTCGTCCATCGCCTCCGCGACGCCGATCGCGCTCGCAGATGAGCCAGTAGTGCCTCCGCGGCCCGCGCGAGTGGTGGAGCTCGAAGGCGATCACCACGCGACGGTCGGGGAGCCCGGCGAGGTTCACGTGCCGGCGGGCCCACAGCATCAGCCGGTCCGGGTCGAGCTCGGGTGGCGACGCCCCCGGGACCCGCCACTCCTCCGGCACGAGCCACCGCACGCCCCAGTCGTTGAGCGCCTTGACCACCGACACTAGCTCGCGCCCCGCGGCGGTGAGCCGATAGTCCGTGGCCCGCCCGTCCGGCCCGACGCTCCGCTCGACCACACCCGCGCGCTCGAGGTGCCGAAGCCGCTGGGCGCGACCGATCGGGAGATCCCCGGGAGCGACCGCTCGAACTCGTTGAAGCGCCGGACCCCGCGAAGCATCTCCCGGATCATCAGCACGGACCAGCGATCCCCGATCACATCCGCGGCCTTGGCCACGGGGCAGTACTCGTCGCGCACCGGTACGCGCGCATTCTCCGACAGGTTCGCGCCGAGCACCAGTTCGGAAATCGAACTAGCCAACGGGCGGCTGGCGGCGTAGCGTGCCCGCCATGGCAAAGCTCCGCCCGCGGAGGTGAGCGATGATCGTCGTCACGGGAGCGACCGGGAACGTCGGCTCCTCCGTGGTGCGGAGCCTGCTCGACCGCGGCGAGAAGGTCCGGGCCTTCGTGCGGGACCCGGAGAAGGCCGGGCGGATGCTCGGGGGGGACGTTGAGCTGGCGATCGGCGACTTCGACGATGCGCGGTCGGTGGCAGAGGCGCTGAACGGGGGGAAGCGGGTCTTCCTGTCGTCGGGCGAGGGGCCGGACAAGGTTCGGTGGGAGAAGGCTGTGATCGACGCCGCCGCGGAGGCCGGCGTGGGCCTGGTCGTGAAGGCCTCGACGATGGGCGCCGACGCCGGGTCGTTCAGCAGCCTGGCCTGGCACGGCGAGCTCGAGGACGCCCTGAAGGCGTCTGGCGTGCCCTGGACCATCCTCCAGTCGAACTGGTATATGACGAACTTGCTGCCCAACGCGGGACAGATCGCGGCGACCGGCAAGATCTTCATGCCGGCGGGCGACGCGCGGATCGGGATGGTCGACCCGGTCGATACCGGCAGGGTCGGCGCAGCGGTCGTCGCGAGCGACGGCCACGAGGGAAGGACGTACACGGTGACGGGCCCGGAGAAGGTCGGATTCGCGCAGGTCGCCGGGGCGCTCTCCGCGGCGACGGGCCGCACGATCGAGTACGTCGACGTCCCGCCCGAGGCAGCGAAGGAGGCGATGGCCGCGGCGAGCCTGCCGGACTGGCTGCCCGATTTCCTCGACCGCCTGTTCGCCAGGTTCCGGGCCGGCGAGTTCGGTGACGTGGCCGACACGGTGGAGCGCCTCACGGGCAGCCCTTCCACACCCATCGAGGAGTTCGCCAGGAAGCACGCAGCGGCGTTCTCGGCCTGACCGCCTTACGGCCCTGCCGGGCGGGCGTGCCAGGAGCGTCGTTCCACGCCGGGGGCGTGGACGTCGGCGTAGCAGACGTCCAGACAGATCAACGGTCGAGCCGCTCTCTGTGCGCAGATTCAATCGCTCTCGAGGACGCGCCTGAGGTTCGCAAGGAACCCGGCGTTGCGCTTCCGCATCATGCCGCCCATGAGCGGGGCCATCACCCGCATGATCCCCTGAGGTTCCATGTCGATTCTCCGGGTGACACGGCATCCCTGGCGGTTGGGAACGACCGTGAAGGTGGTGGTGGGCTCCAGCTTCCCCATCCGGACGTCGAAGACGATCCGGCTCGGGGGATCGTACTTGGAGACCGTGACGGTGCCGCCGGACACACCCATGACGGGCTTCGTCTTGATCTCGAAGGTCGAACCCCTGTCGACGGTGGTGCCGTCGATCAGCCTCGCCTCGAGGACGTCGGTGTGCCATCGCGGATCGTTGCGCACGTCGGCGATGAACGCGAAGACCTCAGCGGCCGGACGCGCGATCGACTCGGTTCCTTCGGTGCTGATCATGGCCTCTTCCTCGTCTACGAGCAGTTACCGGACGTTGGTGCGCGTGAACCCCCCTTCGTGAACCGGCATGCGGGTCACGGCGACGGCCGGGTCGTCCCACTTCGCCAGCTCGGCGGCGAGCGCGTTTGACATCGGTCCGTAGTACTGCTCGCTGAGCTGGGGGTCGAGGTAGTCGAACGCGGTCGCGAAGTGCTTGGCGTTCACTTGCAGGTGGAACTCCATGGATGCCGAGTCCGGGTGGACCTGGACGATCGTGAGCTTGCTTCCTTCCTCGTCGAGGTACGTGTGGAACGCGATCAGCCGCGGCTCGTTCGTCTCCACGAAGTCGATCACCTCGGCCAGACCCTTGCGAGCTTCCTCGAGCTTCCCGGGCTTGATCGCCGTCGTTCCGACGTAGATGAACGCCTCGGACATGGCCTCCTCCCTTCTCCTTCGACCAGCCAGTTTTCCGTTCGTCGCGCGCGGGCTCGCCCGTTCACCTCCTCCCCGCTTCCGTGGCGACATGATGAACGGCACCGCTAACGACGCGCTAAGGGCTCCGCTGTCCAGGAGCCGGCGGCAGCGTGGTACCGTCCTTCTCCGCGCCCGGGGAGACCGGATGGACTTCCGCATCTTGGGATCGACGGAGGTACTGGACGGGACCCGGCGCGTCGAGCTCCCGGCCGGTCGCGGTCGCGCACTCCTGGCCCTGCTGATCCTTCACGCGGGAGAGCCGGTCGCCGCCGAGCGGATCGTCGACGAGCTGTGGGGCGAGGATCCTCCCCGGACGGCGGGCACCGTCGTTCAGGGCCTGGTGTCGCGGCTGCGGAGGGCGCTCGAACCAGGCCGAGCCAAGGGCGATCCCCCCGCGCTCCTTCAGACGGTTGGGAGCGGGTACCGCCTTGCGATCGACCCCGAGTCCGTCGACGCCGACCGGTTCAAACGGCTCTTCGACCAGGCAGGCAATGCCACACCCGAGGAGCGGTCGGCGATGCTGTCGGCCGCCCTTCGCATGTGGCGCGGCCCCGCGCTCGCCGACTTCACCTACGAACCGTTCGCGCAGCGAGCCATCGCCGCGCTCGAAGAGCTGAGGATCGAGGCGATCGAGGATCGCTTCGACGCCGACCTCGCCCTTGGACGAGGCGGCGAACTCGTCGCTGAGCTGGAAGAGACGATCGCCGCACACCCATTCCGCGAGCGCCTTCGCGGCTTTCTGATGCTTGCGCTCTACCGAGCCGGACGGCAGGCGGAGGCGCTCGATTCATACCGCAGAACGCGCTCGCTGCTCATGGAGGAGTTGGGGCTCGAACCCGGACCGGCGCTCCGTGAGCTGGAGACGGCGATCCTCCGGCAGGATCCCGTGCTCGAGCCGCAGCCGACAGCTCTTGCCCAGGAACGCTCCGGCGATACGCCATCATCGTGGCTTCCCCGCGAACGCCGGACCGTCACCGTCCTCGCCGTGGATGTGGCTCCGGTCGCGGAGCCGGCGGTGGATCCGGAAGCGGTCGGCCGCCTCGGGGCGCGGGCGGCGCGCGTCGCCGCCGACGTGCTCGAGCGTCACGGCGCTCGCGTGGAGCACTTGATCGGAGACATGTTGATGGCGTTCTTCGGGTTCCCGCTCGCGCACGAAGACGACGCGTTGCGGGCGGTGCGCGCCGCGCTCGAGGCGCGCACCGCCGTCCACGCTCTGGACGAGGACCCGTCGCGCGTGGAGGGCGTCCGGCCTCGCGTGCGCATTGGCATCGAAACGGGCGACATCGTCGTGGCCGGTCCGGGGGCGGCGATTCAGGACGCGGTCACGGGAGTGGTCCTGTCGGCGGCCGGGCGGCTGCAGCAGGCGGCCGGCGACGGAGAGGTGATCGTCGGACCGGCCGCGGCCCGCCTGCTTCGGGGAACGGTGATCCTCAAACAGGTCGAACGCCTTCCGATCGACGGAGGGCCGGCAACGGCGTGGCGGGTCCTCGAGCTCGTCGCCGGGGCTCCCGCCCTCCCGCGAGCGTTCGGGGCACCGATGTTCGGCCGCCAGGACGAGCTCACGCGGCTGCGCTCCGCGTTTCGGCGGGCCGTCCGTTCGGGCGCGGTCGTCCGAATGACGGTCCTGGGCGAGGCGGGGATCGGCAAGTCTCGCCTGGCACAGGAACTCGCCGCCTCGATCGGCGCCGATGCGAACGTGATCACGCAGCGATGTCCGGCATACAGCGAAGGTTCGTTCTTTCCGCTTCGCGAAGCTGTGGTCGAAGCAGCAGGCTTGCGTGGGTGGCGGGCACTTCATGACCTGCTCTCCCAGGGCGATCACGGACGACGGCCCCTCGGCGAGATCGCCGGGTCGATGGGGCTTCGAGCGGAACCGGGAAGCGCCGTCGCCTTGTTTCCAGCGATGCGTCGTCTCTTCGAGGCCCTTGCCTCCGAACGTCCGCTCATCGTCGTCTTCGATGATCTGCATTGGGCCGAACCGACGTTTCTCGATCTCGTCGATCATCTTGCGCGCGAGGCGACGGGGCGGATCTTCCTGTTATGCCTCGCCCGCCCCGACCTGATCGAGCGGCGACCCGGATGGGAACGGCAGGACCGGTTGCAGCTCGGTCCGCTGTCCACCGGCGACCTCGAGAGCCTCATCGTCGAGCGGGGGTCCATCGCCCCGGATGCGCTGCGCCGGATCGTCGAGGTCTCGCAGGGAAACCCGCTATTCGCGGAGCAGTTGCTCGCCGCCCTCGACGACACCACCGACGCGGTGCCGGGCTCGCTACGGGGGTTGCTGACGATGCGGCTCGACCGTCTCGGACCCGGCGAACGCGACGTGCTCCGCTGCGCGTCGGTCGCCGGCATGGACGTCGAGCGCGACGCGGTGTGTGCGCTTCTTCCCGGTGACGCTCACCCTTTCGTCGAGCGCCACCTCGACGCGCTGGAGCGCAAGCGCTTGATCGACCGCGCCGGGACGAACAGATTCCGGTTCTGCCACGCGCTGATCCGGCTCGCCTCGTATCAGAGCATGACCCGCGAAGATCGTGCTCGTCTGCACGAACGGTTCGCCGAATGGCTCGAGCGCGAGTCGCCCGATCGGCCGCCAGAGCTCGCCCAGATCCTCGGTTACCACCTCGAGCAGGCCGACACGCATCGGCGCGCAACCGGCACGACTTCCCAGATCGAGTCGGCAGCGCTCGAAGTCTCCCGCGGCCCCTGACCGGGGCCGTTCGCCCGGGCCGTCTGGGTGTCCTAGGCTCGAACGATGGGTCAGAGCGTGAGTCCGAACGCCGGCCGCAGGGCCGATCCCTCGATGCTGGTCGACGTGGACCGGCTGGTCCGCGACTACCACGAGGTCGAACCCGACCCCTCCGAGCCTGGTCAGCGCGTGGCGTTCGGAACCTCGGGCCACCGTGGTTCCTCGGGCCGAGGCTCCTTCAACGAGGCCCACATCCTGGCCATGACCGAGGCCATCTGCCGGTACCGAAGGCGCGCCGGCATCGACGGGCCACTGTTCGTCGGCCGGGACACGCACGCGCTGTCGGAACCGGCCTTCCGCACGGCCATGGAGGTCCTGGTGGCCAACGACGTCGACGTGGTGGCCGAGGACGACGGCTACACCCCGACGCCGGTCATCTCGCACGCGATCCTCACCGCGAACCGCGGCCGGAGCCGTGGGCTGGCCGACGGGATCGTGGTCACCCCGTCGCACAATCCGCCCGAGGACGGCGGCTTCAAGTACAACCCTCCGAACGGAGGCCCGGCCGACACCGACGTGACGGGGTGGATCCAGGACGAGGCGAACCGGCTGCTGGCCGAAGGATCGGGCGGGATCCGGCGCACGCCGTTCGCCCGGGCGATGTCGGAGCCGAACGTCCATCACCATCGGTTCGTCGACGGCTACGTGAACGACCTGCCGTCCGTCGTCGACCTGGACGCCATCCGGGGCCGGGGATTGAAGCTCGGCGCCGATCCGATGGGAGGGGCGAGCGTCGGCTACTGGGGCGCCATCGCCGACCGTCACGGGCTCGACCTGACCGTGGTGAACGACAGGGTGGACCCGACGTTCAGGTTCATGCCCCTCGACTGGGACGGAAGGATCCGGATGGACTGCTCCTCGCCCTTCGCCATGGCCGGGCTGATCGAGCTGAAGGATCGGTTCGACGTGGCGTTCGGCAACGACACCGACGCGGACCGGCACGGGATCGTCACGCCGAGCGCAGGCCTGCTCAACCCGAACCACTACCTCGCCGCGGCCGTCGCCTACCTCTTCGGCGGGGCTCGGGAGTGGCGCGAGGACGTGGCCGTGGGGAAGACCCTGGTGACCAGCAGCATGGTCGACCGGGTGACCCGCTCCCTCGGGCGGGAGCTGTTCGAGGTCCCGGTGGGCTTCAAGTGGTTCGTCGAACGGCTGCTCGACGGATCGCTCGGATTCGGCGGGGAGGAGAGCGCCGGTGGGTCGTTTCTCAGCCGCGACGGGTCGGCATGGAGCACCGATAAGGACGGGATCGTCCTGTGCCTCCTGGCCGCCGAGATGACCGCGAGGTCCGGCGCCGATCCCGGGGAGCTGTTCGAGCGCCTGGCCGATCGGTTCGGGCGGCCGGCCTACCGGCGGGTCGACGCCCCGGCCACGCCGGCGGAGAAACGGATCCTCGGAAGGCTCTCGCCCGACGACGTGACGGCTTCGGAGTTGGCCGGCGACAGGATCCTCGACGTGCTCACGGCGGCGCCGGGCAACGGCGCCCCCATCGGCGGGCTGAAGGTGGTCACCGAGAACTGCTGGTTCGCCGCTCGGCCCTCGGGAACGGAGGACGTCTACAAGATCTACGCGGAGAGCTTCCGGGGCGAGGATCAACTGGAGAGGATCCTGGACGAGGCCCGGGCGCTGGTGGGGGCGGCGCTGGCCTCGGCGGGCGCGTCCGGTTGACTCAGGCCGAAAGCCGCTGCCGACGACGCGCCCGGGTCACACGCCCTTTAGCAGGATCCCCACCGCGGCGGCCAGGAGCACCAGGACGGGTTCGCGGTTCCGGAACCGCCACACGAACAGCAGCCCCGCCCCCAGGATCGCCGCCGTGGGCAGATCCACCACCGCCCTTCGGGTGAGCACGATGGTCGCCCCGGCGATCGCGCCGGCCGCCGCCGCGGTGGCCCCCTTGACGAAGGCCCGGACCCG
>WNGE01005390.1_pt1 | contig 27916 bp, 23 predicted proteins | sample 5400651 | NCBI WGS metagenome assembly WNGE01 (sample SAMN13153370, study PRJNA577476) | soil metagenome | isolation source: 60 cm soil or saprolite under grassland replicate 2 | place: USA:California | collected 2016-06-15 | reverse complement strand
TCGGCGCCGGCGACTACCGGCGCGCCGTCGAAGTTGGCGCGCCGGCGAAGGAGCTGAAAGGCCGATCTCGTTCGACCAGCTGGGATCCGGAGCTCGCTGCCGAGATGAGCCGGACGGGGCTGATAGTTGAGGAGGAGGCAGTCATCGCCGACCTGCTCGCCGAGCTCGGGGTAACCGCCCTCGCGTAGCATCGCCGCATGAAAGCCGCGCTCGTCACCGGCGCGAACACGGGGATCGGCCTCGCGATCGCGCAGCGGCTCCTGGCCGACGGCTACGCGCTCGGCTACGCGACCGCCGGCGAGGACAACGGCCCCTACGACCAGCTCCGCGAACAGTACGGCGACGACCGCGTCGTCTGGGTTCACGGCGACCTCGCGGACGCCGACGTTCCGGCGCAGCTCGTCTCCGAGACGATCGCCGCGACCGGCCGCATCGACGTGCTCGTGAACAACGCCGGCGTCGTGACCGCGAAGCCGTTCCTCGACCTCACGATCGACGACTTCGACCTGACCTTCGCCGTCGACGTCCGCGCGGCTTTCCTACTGGCGCAGGCCGCCGCGAGACAGATGAGCGCCGGCGGCTCGATCGTGAGCATCACGTCCGTGCACGAGCACATCCCGCGCCCGGGCCTTGCTGCCTACTCCGCCGCCAAGGCGGCGCTCGGGATGCTGAGTCGATCGCCGGCCCGGCAAGCCGGAGGAGGTCGCAGGGCTCGTCGCCTGGCTTTGCTCGGACGAGGCGGCCTACGTGACCGGGCAGAGCTACATCATCGACGGCGGGCTGACGCAGCAGGTCGTCAAGATGCCGGCGACATAGCGGCGCCTGCGGGTCAGGCGCTGAACCAGCGGGCGCGACGGCTCGACCCGAAGTGGTGCTTCTCGGCGACGAGGGCATCGGACGGCTCGTGGAAGGTGCCCGTCGGCGTCGGCCCGGAGAGGAAGTCGACGTCGACGCGACCGACGCGACCGCCGCCGAACTCGATGTAGCACGAACCCAGCCCGTCGTAGGCTCCGGGTTCCTCGCCGCCGCGCAAGCGCGCGATCAGCGACTCGGCGACGACGCGCCCTGCTCCCTCGGCGAACACTCCGGCCTTCGGCACGCCGATCGTCGCAACGTCGCCGATCGCATACACCTGCGGAAACCGCGTCTCGAGCGTCTCCGGGTTCACCGGCACGTAGCCGTCTTCGGTCATTCCGCTCTCCACGACCACGTCGGGGGCGCGGTGCTTCGGGACGCCGAGGAAGAGGTCATACGCCATCGTGCTGCCGTCGTCGAGCACGGCGACGCGGCGCGCGGCGTCGAGTGAGCTGACGCGCCGGCTGGGGACGAACTCGATGTCACGCTCCGCGAAAGCGGCAACCAGCGCGCGGGACGTCTCCGGTGACGGCGGGACCGGGCTCCCGAACGGGATGACGATCGAGATCTCGCAATCGTCGCGGACGCCTCGAGTAGACAGATACTCATGCAGAAGCAGCGCCGCCTCGCTCGGCGCCGGCGGGCACTTGAACGGCGCTCCGCAGACGCCGACGATCGCGCGACCCTCCGAGAACGTCGGCAGCAGCTCCGCAAACTCCTGGGCGCCGTCCACGGAGTAGAACTCGTGGGTTCCGTCCGCGAGTCCCGGCGTGGCGTCGAGGTCATAGTCGGCGCCGAGCGCAACGACGAGGAAGTCGGCCTCGTATGCGCTGCGGTCGGTGGTCACTTGTCGCGCGTCCGGATCGATCTCGGTGATCGCCTCCTGCAGGAAGCGCACGCCGGGCTTTGCGATGTCGCGGTACGCGAAGCGGACTGCGTCGAGCGTCGTCCGGCCGAACATCACGTCGAGCTTCGAATAGCCGAAGACGAACGCGTCGTTCTTGTCGATCAGCGTCACGTCGGCGTCGTCGCCGAGCGCATGGTCGCGAGCTCGAGGCCGCCGAAACCTGCTCCGAGGATCAAGACACGGCTCTTCATCCGGCGATCGTATGCCTTAGGTAGGGCTATGTCGCGCCCGGCGCGCCGGGCCCGCCTGCGGGCTCCAGCTCGACGCGCGTGGTGCTTCTTCGGTGCGAAAGGCTCGCACCGTACCCAACGAGCAGGCCCGAGACGAGGATCCACCCGGCCAACTGCCATCCTCCGTGCAGCAGGGCCCCCCGAGCGTCGAAGGTCGGCATCGCATGATCGAGCGGCGGACCGTGGTGCCTGTCGAACGCCCCAAACAGCGGGCTGCGCTCTCCTGTGACGCCCCACGGCGGACGCAGCCAGAGGAAGACGAGTGCGAGCGCCCACTGAAGGCCCAGCAGCGCGGTCGCCAGCGCCCGGAAGGCTGCGGGCGCCTCGCGCAGGAGGAGCGCGATCGCCGGAAGGAGCGCTGGGGTGAACTCGAGCGCATACCGCCCCGCCGGGGCGTAGGCACCGGACCACTGGTTGAAGGTCGCCTGAAGGAGGATGGTGGGAACGACCACCAGGGCGAGCCGCGCGAATGGTCCGCGCCACAGCCACAGCCAGACCGGGAGCCCGGCGACGATCAGCAGCAGCCCGGCGACGATCAGCAGCAGAGCTGGGTTGTTCGTGAGTAGTCCGCGCGCGGAATCGAAGGACACTGCGGCGATCCCGCGGGTCGGGTTCAGCGCGAACGCCTCGTTGCCGGGCTGGACCATGCGCGTCGGCAGCCAGGAGCCGTACCAGGCGCGAACCGAGAGCTCGTACCCGACGACGGCGACGAGGACGGGGACGCCGAGGAGCAGAAGGCCGCGGACGCGCTCGGGGCCGTTCGTGCTGCGCCCGATCTGGACGAATGCGATGGCGGCGACCGTTCCGAATGCGAGGGCGTTCTTGAAGTGGAACCAGGGGGAGATGCCGACCAGGGCGCCGAGGAGCACAAGATGCCAGGCTCGTCGCTCGGGCATCTCCAGGATCAGGAGGCAGCCGAGGAGCAGTGCAGCCGCCGGAAGGTCCGGGAAGACACGACCTTCCAGTCCCAGGAACGTCGGCGAGAGGCCGAGCGCCCCCGTCGCAATCGCGGCAAGCCAGACCCCGCCCGTGAACCGTCTCACCCACAGGAACGCCAGCAGCAGCACGACGACTGCGATGACGACCATCGCCACAGTCGCACCGTGGGCGCCGTCGGCCGCGACGGCCGGGACGAGCACGGCCGAGAGGCCGATGCCATGCATGGAATACCAGTGAGGGCTGTCGACCGTGAAGATGGTCCTGTTCACGTGCGGGTCGATCCGGCCCAGGTGGTACTCGTGGTACCGCCCGGTGAGGTAGTCGTTCTTCACGTCGACGTCGCCGTCGAGGATCAGGCTCTTGCTCACCAGGAGGTAGTGGGGCTCGTCGCCGGAGTACGGCTGCGAGTTGTGCCACCGGAAGCCGAGAAACAGGAACAGGGTCGTGAGGACGGCCACGATCGCCACTCCGGCGGGGACTCGACGGCCTCGACGCGGGTCGCTCATGATGTCGATGATGCTGCCCATGCGGTTCAACGCGAGCCGATTCGCTCTGAAGCTCACGACGCCCACGCTCGGGCATGACGAGAGCTCAAGCGAGCGGGATCCGCGGCGGGCGCAGCGATATGCCGGTACGCCACGCAATGGCGAAGAGGAAGATTGCGGCCCCGGATAGGACGCCGAGTGCGCCGACGGAGACGGCGATTGCAAGGGCCTGCGATCCTCCGAAACCCGAGGCGATTAGTGCCGTAGCGCCGGCGCCGACCTGTGTGGCCGTGCCGGCCGGACCGATGGGCAGCGCCGCCGCTGCCGCGCCGGCGCAGAGGAAGAGGAGCGCGAGCGGAAATGAGAAGCCGACGCCGAGCGTCCCGAGGAGCAGGAAGAGCGCAACGGCGCGGACGAGCCAGCAGGCAGATACGAGCGCCCAGGCTTCCGATGCACGCCGCAGTGAAGTCGTTCGGGGGCTCAACCAACGGCCGAGCTGAAAGCGCAGAGCACGCCGGCTCGCGGCCAGACGTGGCAGCGCGACGACCACGCCGGCGGCCGCGAGTCCACCCCCAGCCACCACAATGAGTCCGGCACGCACCGCGATCCCGGCGCCTGGGAAGGCCGCGCCCACAGATGCGAGCGGTGCCAGGGCGGCGCTGTCGATCAGTCCGAGCATCACCAAGGAGAGGGCGAGTGCGCGAACGCCGGCAGGACAGCCTGGGTAGCGGCGGACCACGGCGATCCGCATCGCGTCGTCGAAGCGGCCGGGTAGAACAACGCCGATCAATGCGGCGCCGCCGTTTCCCGCCGCCAGCGCAAAGGCTGACGGCCGCTCCTCCGGCCTGAACAACCGAGCCCAGCCGAACGCCTTGAGCACCTGGGCGAGGAGAAGAAGCAGCCCCGCCGCCACGAGCAACCCCGGGTCTCCGCTCGAAAGCGGCCAGGGCGCGGTCGCAAAATGCCGAGCGGCGAGCACCGCGAGGGCGATCGCGACCGCCCCGTACGCGGCGCCGAATGCCCAGCGGCCTCCCCCCGAACGGCGAAGGCGAGCGAGCGCTCCCACCAGCACGCGGTACCTGCCCTCGAGCACGATCGGCGCAGCAGACACGGCGATCACCGCCAGCGGGTCCCGATTGACGGGATCGCGCGGCGGAAGGAGAGTCGAGCCCTGAGTCATGCCCCTCGCTTCAAGAAGCCGAGCTAAAGCATCGCACGCGGGCTCTTCATCGAAAAGCCCTGCGCGGCAGCGAGGCCATGCGCGCAGCCCGACAGAACCGGTTCGCGCCAAGAGCCGAGGCAAACAGAGTTCGAGTTGCAGCGCCAGTCGTGCGGATGCCTGCGGCGCCGAGGATTGAGCACCGCCTGGAGCGGTGCTAGCGTCGGCGAAGAGAGAATGGAGTTTCGAATCCTCGGTCCGCTCGAGGTGGTCGAGGACGGACGCACGCTCGATCTCCGCGGCAAGAACCAGCGCGCCCTCCTGGCGATGCTGCTCCTCGACGCGAACCGGCCCGTGTCGAGCGACCGGCTGATCGAGGCGCTCTGGGAGGACGATCCACCCGAGACGGCGCAGAAGGCTGTGCAGGTCGTCGTGTCGCAGCTCCGCAAGCAGCTCGGCCGGGAGCGCCTCGAGACGCAGCCGTCGGGCTACCGGCTCCGCGTCGAGCCGGGAGAGCTGGACGTCGATCGTTTCCGCGCCCTTGCTGCGCAGGGAATGCACGCCGAAGCACTTGCCGTCTGGCGGGGCCCGCCCCTCGGCGACTTCACGAACCGCCGCTTCGCCCAGCCGGAGATCGCGCACCTGGAGGAGCTGTATCTCGCCTGCCGCGAGGAGCAGCTCGAGCGGGCACTCGAAGACAGGGAGCACGCGGCGGTGATCGGCGAGCTCGAGGCTCTCGTCCGCGCGCAACCGCTGCGGGAACGCTCGCGCGCCCTGCTCATGCTCGCGCTGTACCGGTCGGGCCGGCAGGCGGACGCGCTCGAGGCGTACCAGGCCGGCCGTCTTCTGCTCGACGAGGAGCTCGGGCTCGAGCCGAGCGAGCCGCTGAAGCAGCTGCAGCGGTCGATCCTCGAGCACGACCCCGCACTCGAGCTGCCCTCCGATCGAGCCGAGGTTCCCCGACCAGCGTCCGCGCAGACGCCTGCCGTCCCGGCGGAGTCGCCGGCCCACGAGGTGCGCAAGACGGTGACCGTGCTGGTCGCCGACCCAACGCCCGTCGGCGCGAAGCTCGATCCCGAGCTGCTCCGCGGTGCAATGGCACGTTCCCTCGAGGAGCTGCGCGAGGTCGTGGAACGTCACGGCGGAACCGTCGGCAGCCTCTCGCCGGGACCCGTGACCGTGATCTTCGGGGTACCGGTCGTGCACGAGGACGACGCGCTTCGCGCCGTGCGGGCGGCCGCGGAACTGCGCGACCTCCTCGCAGCCGTGAACGATGCCGAGCTCGCGCTTCGCATCGGCGTGTGCACCGGCGAGGTCATCGCGCGCGGCACTCCGGAGGGCGATGTCGTCGGCGTCGCGGTTGGTCGCGCCGGCACGCTGCAGCAGTCCGCGCGAGCGGGCGAGATCCTCCTGGCGGCGGAGACGCAGCGGCTCGTGCGGGAGGCGGTGCTCACCGAGCCGACCGAGCAGGACGGCGAGGGTCATGTCTTCCGGCTGCTCGCGATCGTCCCGGGCTCGACGGGATATCCCAGACGCTTCGAGTCGCCGATGATCGGCCGGAGCCGCGAGCGGCGGCGGCTCTATGACGCCTTCGAGCAGGCCGTGTCCGACCGGTCATGCCAGCTCTTCACGATTCTCGGTGCTGCCGGCGTGGGCAAGTCGCGCCTCGTTCGCGAGTTCCTCGGCGACCTCGGCGCCGATGCTCTCATTGCCCGCGGCCGCTGCCTCCCCTACGGCGTCGGGATCACGTACTGGCCGGTGACCGAGGTCGTGCGCGAGGCGGCCGGGGTTGGCGAATCGGACACGCTCGAGCAGAGCCGAGACAAGCTTGCCCGGAAACTGGAAGGTGAGGACGACGCCGACGTGATCGCGGCGCGGGTGGCGGAGCTGACCGGACTCGCGGAAGCGTCCTGGCCCGTCGACGAGGGCTTCTGGGCGGTGCGCACCTTCTTCGAGGCGCTCGCGCGTCGCTCGCCCCTCGTGCTCGTGTTCGACGACATCCACTGGGGCGAGGCGACCTTCCTCGACCTGATCGAGCACATCGCCGACTGGACGCACGCGGTTCCGATCCTGCTCGTCTGCATCGCCCGGCCGGAGCTGCTCGACGTCCGCCCGGGCTGGGGAGGCGGCAAGCTGAACGCGACCGCGGTGCTGCTCGAGCCGTTGTCGGAGCTCGAGAGCTCGGAGCTGATCGACAACCTGAGCAGCGCGATCGACGCGCCCACGCGCCGCCGCGTGATCGAGGCCTCCGAGGGAAACCCGCTCTTCGTTGAGGAGATGGTCGCACTCGGAAGCGACCACGCCGACGGCAGCGTCGAGGTGCCGCCGACGATTCACGCGCTCCTCGCCGCGCGCATCGACCGCCTCACCGACCAGGAGCGGTGGACGGTGGAGTGCGCCTCGGTCGAAGGCAAGGTCTTCCACCAGGGGTCGGTGGCCGAGCTATTGCCCGAGCCGTTCGCGGCAACCCTCCCGATGACGCTCGCGTCACTCGTCCGCAAGGAGCTGATCCGGCCCGATCGGGCGCTCTTCGCAGGACAGCGCGCGTTTCGCTTCCGGCATCTGCTCCTCCGCGATGCGGCGTACGAGTCGGTCCCGAAGGCCGTGCGCGCCGGGCTCCACGAGCGCTATGCCGCATGGCTCGAGCTGCATGCCGCGGCGCGCCTCGTCGAGTACGAGGAGATCATCGGCTACCACCTCGAGCAGGTGTTTCGGTACCGGTCGGAGCTCGGGACGCTCGATGCCGCGTCGCAAGACGTGGGGCGCCGGGCGGCGGCGCGCCTCGGGGCCGCCGGGCGGCGCGCGTTCGGCCGTTCCGACTCGCCTGCGGCGGTCAATCTCATCTCGCGCGCGGCAGCGCTCCTGCCTGCGGATGACCCGGCGCGCATCGACCTCGTGCCGAACGTGCGTGTCGTGCAGGGGATGTCCGCGGATCTCACCTGGGCGGATGAGATCCTCAAGGAGACGCTCGAGACCGGCGATGCGCAGCTCGAGCCCCACGCCCTCGTCCAGCGCGGATTCCTGCGCCTCTTCAGCGAGCCGCAGGTCACGCCGGACGAGCTGGTCGAAGTCGCCGACCGTGCGCTTCCCATTTTTGAAGCCTCCGGCGACGACCTCGGTCAGGCGCGCGCATGGCGGCTCGTCGCGCAGGCGCGGTATCTCGGGCGCTCCGCAGCCGGATGCGTCGAGGCATCGGAACGTGCGCTCGTTCACGCAAAACGTGCGCATGATCCGTTCGAGCTCAAGGAGATCATCGAATGGCTCGCCGTCGCGCTCGCGCTGGGCCCGACGCCTGCTTCGGATGCCGATCGTCGTTGCAAGGAGCTGTTGCGCGATGCAGCCGGCGACATGTTCCTCGAGGTGACGATCCTCGCGGTACGCGCCTTTCTCCAGGCAATGCAAGGTCACGACTCCGAAGCGCGGAAGCTGCTGGCGCAGGCGCGGCAGGCTGCTACGAGCGAGGCGTACGTGCATCGCGTTCCCTATTTCGCAATCCACGGCGCTCACGTGGAGCTTTTCGCAGCGAATCCCGCGGCCGCGGAGCGCGAGCTTCGCGCAGCCGGTCAGGTGCTCGAGGAGCTGGGCGAGCAGACGAACTATTCGACGATCGCTGCGCAGCTCGCCATCGCACTGTGCGATCAGGAGCGCTTTGCCGAGGCCGAGGAGTTCACGGCTGCGAGCGAGCGCGCCGCGCGTCCGAACGACGTCATGGCGAACGTGATGTGGCGCTACGCGTGGGCGACTGCGCTCGCGGGCCTAGGGGATGCAGAAGGCGCCGAGACGTTCGCACGCGCGAGTGTCGCGTTCGCGGAAGAGAGCGACTTCGTGAATGTCCACGGCGACGCGCTCCTGGTCCTCGCAAGCATTCTCCAGCGCGGCGCTCGTCACGACGAAGCCGTCCCTCTCCTGGAGCGCGCCGTCGGGCTGTTCGAGCAGAAGGAGCATGGCGTCGGCGCGGCGCGTGCACGGGCGCAGCTCAACCCCGTTGACTTGGTGAAGCCCGAGGCGTAGGATCCCCTCACCAAGCTAGTAAGGAAACCTTACTAGACGCCCGCAGGGGACAATCGGGGAGGTAGTTCGATGTCGCGGACAGCTCGCGTCAGCGTGGTCCTGCTCCTGGGCCTGGCCTTCGGCTCCACCGCTCAGGCCGCCACCGTCGGCTCGACCGAGCTGACGAGCGCGCAGCTCCGTTCGGCCGCCAACGTCAGCGACGGAGGCGCTGCGATCTCACAGGTCGGCTACGGCGCCGCGGGCTGGTACCCGATCACGCTTCCCTCGACCGTGCTCGCGGGCCTCGTCGCGAACAACGTCTACCAGAACATCTACTTCGGGACGAACCTCAAATCCGTCCCCGACCTGACCGGCCAGAACTGGTGGTACCGCGGCGAGTTCACGGCGCCCGCGAGCTCGAGCGGGCAGGCCTACTGGCTTCGCTTCAAGGGCATCAGCTACCGCGCGCAGATCTGGCTGAACGGCACGCAGCTCGACGCGAACGCCGTCGGCACGATGGTCGCGCACGAATACAACGTCACGAGTCTCGTCAGGCCCGGCGCCTTGAATGCGGTCGCGATCCTCGTCACGCCGCCGGCGCACGACTGCAAGGACCTCTCGTTCTGCACGGTCGACTGGAACCCGGAGGCGCCCGACATGAACGCCGGGCTCTGGGGGAAGACGCAGCTCGACTCGACCGGCCCCGTCGCCCTGCGCGACCCGTACGTCAAGACCGTGCTGCCGCTCCCGTCGACGAGCTCGGCCGACCTGACCGTCTACGTCGACGCGGTGAACGCGACGAACGCACCGGTGACGACGACGATCAGCGGGACGATCGCGAAGGTGCCCTTCCCCTCGATCGCCGTCAGCCAGACCGTGACGCTGAACGCCAACGAACGCCGCGAGATCGTCTTCGACCCCACCGCCTATCCGCAGCTCCACGTCACGAACCCGGCGCTCTGGTGGCCGTACCAGTTCGGAAGCCCCGAGCTCTACCCGCTCACGGTGAGCGCTTCCGTCGGCGGCGGCGCGTCGGACTCGAAGTCGATCAGCTTCGGCATCCGCCAGTTCACCGACTACCGGACGCTCGTGAACGGCACGTCGTTCGTCGGCTACAGGATCAACGGCCAGAACATCCTGTTCCGCGGCGGCGGCTACATGTGGGACCTGCTGCAGCGCTGGGATACGAAGACGAACACGGCGCACATGCAGTACGTCAAGAACATGGGCCTGAACGCGGTCCGGTTCGAGGGCACCGTCGGCGACGAGGAGCTCTACGACCTCGCCGACGAGCTCGGGATCATGACCATTTCCGGCTTCGTCTGCTGCAGCGCCTGGGAGAACGACACGCGCTGGACGCTCGAGCAGGAGCAGGTCGCGAACGGGTCGCTCAACAGCCAGATGCGAGCGCTGCGCGCGCACGCAAGCTCGCTGCTCTGGACGTTCGGCAGCGACCAGCCGGTGAACGCCGCGCATCTGGCGACGTACAAGGCCACCGCCGCCGCGCTCCACTGGCAGAACCCGACCCTCGACAACGTGGCGACGTGGGCGAACGCCGACGCCGGAATGAAGATGGACGGCCCGTACAAATGGGAGCCGCCGGTGCTCTGGTGGGATCAGAGCCAGAACGGGAGCGCCTTCGGCACGACGGCCGAGGAGGGGACGGAGTCGCCGCCGCCGCTCGAGAGCCTCCAGAAGTTCATCGCGCCGGCCGACCTCTGGCCGATCGGCAAGGTCTGGAACTACCACTCCGGCAAGGCGCACAGCGTGTTCGACAACATCACGGTCTACACGGACGGCCTCAACAATCGGTTCGGCACCGCGGCGAGCGCAGCCGATTACGCCATGAAGGCCGAGGCGATGAACTACGAGACGACGCGCTCGTTCTTCGAAGCGTGGAACGCCAACGAGTTCACGACGTCGTTCGGCGCGATCTTCTGGATGCAGAGCAGCGCCTGGCCTTCGGTTCACTGGACGCTGTACGACTACTTCTTCAAGCCCGGCGGCGGCTACTTCGGCGCCAAGAAAGCGAACGAGCCGGTGCACATCGCCTACGACTACTTCGGCGGGAACGTCTACGTTGTCAACTCGACCCTCACCGGCCGCACCGGCATGACGGCGACCGCCACGCTCTACAACATCCCGAGCCTCGCGCAGCAGTACACGACCCAGGTCGCGGCGTTGACGATTCCGGCGAACGCGTCGACGAAAGTGCTGACGCTCCCCGCAGTCACGGGGCTCTCGACGACGTACTTCATCCGGCTGCAGCTCAAGGACTCGTCGGGCGCCGTGGTCAGCAACAACCTCTACTGGTACTCGACGTCGCCCGACGGGCTCGGCAACAAGAGCAACTGGTACATGACCGTGACGAAGCCGTTCGCGAACTTCACAGGCCTCTCGAGCCTCCCCGTGAACTCGAGCGTGACGGCGTCCGCCTCGAGGACCGTCGCCGGCGCGCAGCAGACGGTCACGATCACGCTGCAAAACGGCAGCTCCACCGACATCGCGTTCTTCGTGCGTCCGGAGGTGACCGCCGGGAACGGCGGTAACGAGGTCGTACCGGTCAGCTACACGGACAACTATGTAACCCTCTGGCCCGGCGAGTCGACGACGATCACGGCGACCTACGACACCGCCGACCTTGGCGGCGAGGCGCCGTATCTGCGCCTGCGCGGCTGGAACCTGCCCACGACCTCGGCAGCCGTGCCCTAGCGCCTCGCCTTCCAGGCCGCGTAGGCCTCCGGCATGCAGTTCGCGCACGGGCGATAACCCGCCGCGACCGCCGTCGCCTCGTCCGCGAAGAACACCCGCTGCTTGACGTAGTGCCCCTTCGCGATCCACCGCGCCGCGCCGGCGCAATCGAGCCGCCCGTAGATCTTGTTCTTCCGATGCCCGCCGAGGGTGCCCGGTGTCTCCGAGAGCACCTCGCGGCCGTCCGGCCCGATCAGGCGATACATGCCCGCAAGCTACCGTGGTCCGCTGTGCCGAATCCAAAGCTCACCGCCAGGCGCGACGACCTGCGCAACGTCGCGATCGTCGCCCACGTCGACCACGGCAAGACGACGCTCGTCGACGCGCTCCTTTGGCAGGCCGGCTCCTTCCGCGAGAACCAGGACGTCAACGAGCGGGTCATGGACTCGATGGAACTCGAGCGCGAGAAGGGGATCACGATTCTCGCGAAGAACACCGCCGTCCGGGTCGGCGACACGAAGCTCAACATCATCGACACCCCGGGGCACGCCGACTTCGGCGGCGAGGTCGAGCGCGGCCTGACGATGGTCGACGGCGTCCTCCTGCTCGTCGACGCGAGCGAGGGGCCGCTGCCGCAGACGCGCTTCGTCCTGCGCAAGGCGCTCGAAGCACGTCTTCCCGTCGTGCTCGTCGTCAACAAGGTCGACCGGCCCGACGCGCGCGCCAAGGAAGTGGTCGACGAGGTGTACGAGCTCTTCCTCGACCTCGACGCCGATGAGTCGCAGATCGAGTTCCCGATCGTCTACGCGAACGCGCGCGAGGGACGCGCCGGCTACGAGCCCGACGAGCTCGCCGACGACCTGAAGCCGCTCGTCGATACGCTGCTCGCAACCGTTCCGGCGCCCGCCTACGATCCCGAGCACCCGCTCCAGGCGCTCGTCACGAACCTCGACGCCTCGCCCTACGTCGGCCGGCTCGCGCTGCTCCGCATCTACCACGGCACGCTCCGGAAGGGCCAACAGGTCGCCTGGTGCCGCGCCGATGGGACGATCGAGAACGCCAAGGTCACCGAGCTGTACGTCACCGAGGCACTAGAGCGCGTGCCTGCCGAAGAGGCCGGACCGGGGGAGATCGTCGCGCTCGCCGGCCTGCCGGAGGTCACGATCGGCGAGACGATCGCCGACCCCGACGATCCGCGGCCGCTCCCGGTCAGCACGGTCGACGAGCCGTCGCTCTCGATCACGATCGGCATCAACACCTCGCCGCTCGCCGGCACCGAGGGCGACCGGCTGACCGCGTCGATGGTCAAGGCGCGGCTCGACCAGGAGCTCGTCGGCAACGTGTCGCTGCGCGTGAACGCGACACAGCGGCCGGACGCCTGGGAGGTGCAGGGCCGCGGCGAGCTGCAGCTCGCCGTCCTCGTCGAGCTGATGCGCAGAGAAGGCTTCGAGCTCACCGTCGGCAAGCCGGAAGTCCTCACGCGCGAGATCGACGGCAAAACGCACGAGCCCGTCGAGCGCGTCGCGATCGACGCACCCGAGGACTACATCGGCGTCGTCACGCAGCTGCTCGCGCTGCGCAAGGGCCGCATGCAGCAGATGGTCAACCACGGCACCGGCTGGGCGCGCATGGAGTACCTCGTTCCCGCGCGCGGCCTGATCGGCTTCCGCACGGAGTTCCTCACCGAGACGCGCGGCACGGGGATCCTCCACCACGTCTTCGAGGGCTGGGAGCCGTGGCACGGCGAACTGCGCACCCGGCCGACCGGCGCGCTTGTCTCCGACCGCCGCGGGCCGGCGACGGCGTTCGCGATCCTCAATCTCCAGGAGCGCGGCTCGCTCTTCATCTCGCCGGGCCTCGAGCTCTACGAGGGGATGATCGTCGGCGAGAACGCGCGCGCCGAAGACCTGGACGTCAACGCCACGAAGGAGAAGAAGCTGACGAACATGCGTGCGGCGAGCTCGGACGAGACCGTCAGGCTCATCCCGCCGCGGCCGCTGTCGCTCGAGCAGGCGCTCGAGCTGATCCGCGACGACGAGTGCGTCGAGGTGACGCCGAAGAGCATCCGTCTGCGCAAGGTCGAGCTCAGCGCGCAGAAGCGCCAGACAGCCGCGTCGCGCGCGAAGCGCGCTGCCGCGACGGTCTAGCCACGCCGCGCAGAAGGAACGCCGCGCACAGCGCGAGCGCCGCCGCCTGCTCGACGAGCATCACGACCCCGGCCAGCTGCTGGTCGCCCCTCGGCGAGAGGCCGGGCAGGGGCTCGGGCGCAGGGTTGTAGCTCGGAAAGAGCGGGCCCGGCGCGAAGACGAGCACGTCGGCCAGCGCCGACCCGGCGGCGAAGAGGCAGCCGGCATACGCGAGCCGCCCCGAGCGGGTGAGCGCCCGCCGGCGGGCCGGGTCGACGAGCTCGCCCAGACGAGCAGGCCGCCGGTCATGAACGACACGTGCTCGAGCTCGTGGGCGAGCGGATGGGTCAGCGCGTAGTCGTATGCGGCGGGCACGTGCCAGAGCCCGAGCGTCAACGCCCAGACGCCGAAGCCGACCCTCGGACGCAACAGCAACGAGAGCGCACGGCGCAGCGGGCGCAGCCGCGCGAGCCTCCGGAGCAAGGCGGCGGGAAGGAAGAAGAACGTCAGCGGCCCGCGCAGGGCGACGACCAGCAGCGCTGGCGCGATGTCGCCGAGCGCGACGTGCTGGAGCATGTGGGCCGAGAGCAGGGACGCCTCGCCGATCTCGTGAAGCGGCGAGACGAGCGCGAGCGTCGCCACGGCGATGCCGAGGCAGAAGAGCGCCGCGCGATCCCAACCTGCGCGGCTGCGCCGCCGCAGCCGAAGCCACCCCTGCGCGAAGAACGCCAGGGCAACCCCGGCGCCCGCGAGGACGCCGGGGTCGAGCTGCCACTCGTTCACTGGAAGATCTCGGTCGTGCAGTCGCCGCCCTGCAGTCGCACCTCGTGCGCGCGGGCGGGCCCATCCGGCCGGTCGTCGAAGTCGACGAAGAAGTTCCGGTCGACCTCCATGCCGCCCTCGGGAAGGCAGTTCACGCGCAGGAGCCAGGAGCGGAGGCCGGGATAGAACTGGTTGTCCCAGGTCGAGTAGAGCGAGTTGGTGACGTAGAGCCGGCGCCCGTCGAACGACAGCTGGATCATCTGCGGCCCGCCGTTCAGCTCGCGCCCCGCGTCGCTCGGCTTGCCGAGCAGGCCGCCGAGCCAGAGCTGTCCGGTCAGCTTCGGGTTCGCGGGATCGGAGACGTCGTACTGGCGCAGGTCGCCGTGCAGCCAGTCGGAGAAATAGAGGAAGCGGTCGTCCATCGAGAGGACGAGGTCGGTGATCAGGCCCGGGACGGGGAACGGCCACCCTTCGAGCTCGACGCCGTCGACGCCGATCACCTGGTCGGCCGCCCAGCCGCCGTTGTCGCGGTGGAAATGCCACATCGTGCTCGACAGCGCCGCGCCGCAGAAGCCGTTCTCGGCCTCCGGGTCGTGCAACCAGCGCACCTCGAGCGGGACGAGCCCCGTGTCGCCGAGGTCGACCGTCTGCTCGAGCGTGCGCTCGGCCAGGTCCCAGAAGTGCAGGCGGTGCCCGTACCGGCCGGCCTGCACGTCGGCGAGGTCGAAGCCGGGCTCGTACGCATTCGGCTCGCCGAACTCCGACGACACGAGCACGTTCTTGCGCGGCTGGTACCAGAAGTCGTAGTTGAGCGGCGGCTTCTCGCCGCCGTTCTCCCAGCGGCCCTTGATCTCGAACGTCTTCGCGTCGAGAACGGCGAAGCCCCCGGAGCCGTTGCCGTCGGCGTCGCCGAGCATCGAGATGACGACGTTGTCGCCCGGCATGCAGTGCACCGTGTGCGGTCGCGTGTACCCGGTCTCGCGCACGAGCGCGTCCGGCTCGATCACCTTTTCGATCTGCGGCCGGCGCGGATCGGTCGCGACGTCGACGATGTGGATACGCGAGGAGCGGAAGCCGGGGACGATCAGGTGCGAGCGGTCGGGTCCGTGGCAGGCCGAGGAGCAGCGGTTCCAGCCGTAGTGGTGCAGCTCGTCGCCGACGTTCGGCATCGGCAGCTCGTGGACGATCCGACCCTCCTCGGCATCGACGACGGCGAGGAAGTCGGGGGCGTCGACCCCTGTCCCCTCGTGCAGGCAGGCGACGTACATGAACTCCTCGGGCGGCGCCTGCAGCGCCTCCTGCGGGGAGTGGTGGAACGACGCGGGCTTGTCATGCTCGTGCTGCATCGAAGCTCCTTTCTGCTTCTGCCGACCGTCCCTTGCGCTCCTCGAGGAGCGGCGCGATCAGGCGCGCGACCCTGGCGGCGCCGTCGGACTCGACCGGCTCGTACTCCACCGGCGCGCCGAGCCGGTCGAGCATGAGCGCGGCCAGCCGTTCCGGCGTCGCGCTGTCGTAGGGCGTCGGGTCGGGTGCGCCGTAGCGGCGCAGTCGGTGGACGACGTGGTGGTTCTGCTCGAAGTGGTTGCGAAGCGGGATGGAGATGAACGGACGGCGGTTGGCGACGAGCTCCATCGTCGTCGTGAGACCGCCCTGCACGACGGCGAGGTCGCTGCACGCGAGCGTGCGGAAGAGATCGTGGACGTAGCCGACCGCCTCCATGCCCTCGACCGGCTCGATCGCGGCGGGGTCGATGCGCGGCCCGCAGACCAGGAGGAGCCGCGCCTCGGGCACGTCCTTGCGGAGCTCGGCGAACGCCGCCGCGATGCGCCGTAGGAGGTGGACGCCCACGCCGGAGCCGCCGACGCTGGCGACGATCAGCGGCCGCTGCGGGTCGTAGCCGAGCTCGCGTCGCAGCCGCTCGGTGTCGGCGTAGTCGCCCGGATCGAACGGGAGCACGTAGCCGGGGAAGTCGAAGTGCCGCTCGATCCAGTCCGGCATGAACGGAAGCTGCGGGCCGAAGTGGCGCGGCACGACGTCCTCCTTCGCGCCGACGAACACGGCCCCGTCGCGCACGTACGGATACCGCTCGATGTGGCGGATGTTCTCCTCGTTGTAGTCGGCCGCGACGAACGCCTCGCGCGACCCGGGTGAGTCGTCGATCGGGAGCCAGCCGACGAAGTCGGTCATGAAGACGTACGGCGCCGACTTCAGCTCCGGGTTCTCGTGCAGGTAGTAGTCGAGCTCCCATGACTCGTCGCCGAGCCAGAGGTCGTAGCGGTCGTCGCGGACGACGTCGTGGAAGAGCATGAAGTTCGCGAGCAGGATCTCGTCCATCTCGCGCCAGGCCTGGAAGACGTGCAGGTCGTGCTCGCCCATCTCCGACTCGATGTGCGCCGACTCGTTCGCCATCAGCTTCGAGGCGGGGTGGACGGTCTCGCCGGCTGCTTCGAGCACTGCCGTCACCGGATGCTGCGCGAGCCACTCGATCTCGAGGTCGGGCCGCAGCACGCGAAGCTCGCGTGCGATCGCGAGGTCGCGCTGCGCGTGGCCGAGCCCGATCGGGCTGCACACGTAGAGCGCGCGCGGCCGGCGGCGGCGCATCGCGCGGACGAGGCTGCGCTTCTTCGGGCGCTCGCCTGCGCCGAGGAAGTCGCGCAGCAGCAGGTTGACCTTCACCGGGTCGCGCATGTGCGGGCTCCCGGAACATCTCCGTGATGAAGAACTCGATGAAGTCGGGGTAGTCGCGCAGCCAGTAGCTGCGGTTGTACTTCTGCCAGCCTTCGTGGGTCTCGTGCTCCGCGTCGAACTCCGACAGGACGCGGAACGAGTGCGGCGGCGCAAGCGGGATCGACGGGCCGATGAAAGCGGCGGCCTCGACGCGCTCCGGATGGTCGGCCGCGAGCAGCACGCCGCGCTGGCCGCCGAGCGAGAAGCCGACGATCGCAGCCCGCTCGGTGTCTGTCGCGTCAAGGACGGCGAGCGCGTCGGCCGCGAACTCGGTCTCGGCGTAGGCGGCCGCGTCTGTCGGCCGGCCCGAGCGGCCGTTGCCGCGCGGATCGAACGTGAGGACGCGGAAGTGCCGCGAGAAGTAGGGCAACTGGAACTTCCACGACCCCGAGTGGACGATCGACCAGGTGGGGAGGAAGAGGATCGTCCGGTCGCCTTCGCCGAGCCGCTCCCAGTAGACCTGCACCCCGTCGCGCTCGATGAAGCCGGTCTCGTCGGGCTCTTTCGCTCGCACCTATCTCCTTGGTCGTTCGACCAATCAAAATTACTGCTACGCTCAGATCATGTCAAGTGCGGCCGAACGGGTGGATCAACGCGTCGTCCGCGGGGAGGTGACGCGGGAGCTGATCCTCGATGCCGCCGCCGAGGTCCTGCGCACCGAGGGCAGCGCGGCGGCGACGACGCGCGCCGTTGCCGAGCGCGCCGGCGTCCGGGTCTCGCTCGTCCACTACCACTTCGGCGGCAAGGGCGCGTTGCTCGCCGAGCTTCTGGAGCGGGAGAACGTGAAGCTGCTCGCCCGCCAGAAGGCGCTCTACGAGGGGTCGGAGCCGCTCGCGGAGAAGTGGCGAACGGCGTGCGGCTACCTCCGCGAGGACATGGGTTCGGGCTACGCGCGGGTGCTTTGGGAGCTCTGGGCGACCGGCCTCGCGGACGAGGCGCTCGCGCAGCGCTGGCGGGAGGCCATGGCCGGTTGGCGCACCCTCCTCGAGGAGGTCGCCGAGCGATGGGCGGCGGAGCGCGGTCTCGAGCTGCCGCTTCCGCCCCGCGCCGTCGCGACGCTCGTCGCCAACGCCTTCCAGGGTGCCGAGGTCGAGATGCTCGCGGGTGTCTCCGAGGAGCAGGCTCCGCACCTCGAGGCGCTCGAGGCGTGCGCCGACCTGATCGAGTGGTTCGAGCGCCGCCGTCCGGCTTGAGGGTGGGCGCCGGCGGTGTTAGGACCGGGAGGCGATGGAGTTCCGGATTCTCGGTCCGCTCGAAGTGCGCGCAAACGGCGAGGCGCTCGAGCTCGGGGGCCAGAAGCAGCGGGCGCTCCTCGCGCTCCTGCTCCTCGAGGCGAACACGCCCGTGTCCCGCGAGCGGTTGATCGACGCCCTCTGGGAGGAAGACCCGACTCCCACGGCGCCGAAGGCGCTCCAGGTCTACGTCTCGCACCTCCGGAAGCTGCTCGGCAACGACCGCTTGCTTACCCGAGCCCCGGGTTACGTGCTGCGCGCCGATGCCGACGAGGTCGACCTCATCCGCTTCGAGCGCCTGCACGCCGACGGAAAGCCGCAGGACGCGTTGGCCCTCTGGAGAGGACCGCCGCTCGCGGAATTCGCACTCCAGCGCTTCGCCCAGGGCGAGATCGCCCGGCTCGAGGGGATGCGGCTGGCCTGCCTCGAGGAGCGGATCGAAGCGGACCTTTCGGCGGGCCGGCATGCCGAGCTCGTCTCCGAGCTCGAGTCCCTTGTCAGGGAGCACCCGCTTCGCGAGCGCCTGCGGGAGCACCTGCTCCTCGCGCTCTACCGCGCCGGGCGCCAGGCCGAGGCGCTCGCCGCGTACCAGGACGCGCGCGGTGCGCTCGTCGAGGAGCTGGGAATCGAGCCCGGCAGGCGGCTTCGTGAGCTCCAGCAGGCGATTCTTCGCCAGGATCCCGCGCTCGACTACACGCCGAGCGCCGCGCCGGCGGCCGAGGCGGCGCGCGGGATCTTCGTCGGCCGCGAGCACGAGCTCGCCGAGCTCGTCGCGGGCCTCGACGACGCGGTCGCAGGCCGAGGTCGTCTCTTCTTCCTCGTCGGCGAGCCTGGGATCGGCAAGAGCCGTCTCGCCGACGAGCTGATCCGCCACGCGCGCGACCGCGCCTTCCAGATCCTCGTCGGGCGCTGCTGGGAGGCGAGCGGCGCGCCGGCCTACTGGCCGTGGGTGCAGTCGCTGCGTGGCTACGTCCGGGAGGCGGAGCCCGACGTGCTGCGCCGCGAGCTCGGGGCGGGAGCAGTCGAGCTCGCGCAGATCCTGCCGGAGCTCCGGACGATTCTTCCCGGGCTGCCGGAGCCGATCTCGCTCGAGTCCGACGGCGCGCGCTTCCGCCTCTTCGATGCGACGGCGGAGTTCCTGCGCGCGGCGTCCCGCGGCCGGCCGCTCTTGCTCTTCCTCGACGACCTGCATGCCGCCGACGCGTCGTCGCTCCTCTTACTGCAGTTCCTCGCGCGAGAGCTCGGCTCGACGCGGATGCTCGTGCTCGGCGCCTTTCGCGACGTCGACCCGGCGCCCGCGCCGCCGCTCGTGGCGATGCTGAGGGAGGTCGCGCGCGAGCCGGGAACGACGCGACTGTCCCTCAGCGGGTTGAGCCGGCGAGACGTCGCGGAGTACGTGGAGCTGGCCGCCGCTGAGCTCGCTTCGCCGGACCTGATCGGCTCGCTCTACGACGAGACGGACGGCAACCCGCTCTTCGTGGGTGAGACGGTGCGACTGCTGGTCGTCGAGGGCCGCATCGCGATCCCGCAGAGCGTCCGCGAGGTGATCTCCAGGCGCCTCGCTCACCTCGCAGACGAGTGCAACCGGGTGCTCGTGCTCGCGTCGGTGCTGGGACGTGAGTTTGCGCTCGACGCGCTCGCGCGCCTCAGCGAGGTCAGCGAGGACGAGCTGCTCGACACACTCGACGAGGCGATGGCTGCGCGCGTCCTGTCGGATGTGCCCGGTGCGTCGAGCCGGCTCCGCTTCGCGCACGTCCTCATTCGCGACACGCTCTACGCAGAGCTCACGACTGCCCGCAGGCTGCGCCTGCACCGCCTGGCGGTCGAAGCGCTCGAGGCTCTCTACGGCGAGGAGTCCGGACCGCACCTCGCCGAGCTCGCGCACCATGCGATCGCAGGCGGCGACTTCGAGAAGGGTGTCGTGGCCGCCCGGCGCGCCGGGGATCGCGCCCTCACGCTGCTCGCGTTCGAGGAAGCCGTGCGGCTGTACGCGACGTCGCTCCAGGCGCTCGAGCTCGCGCGCCCGGATGACCAGCGGTCTCGATGTGAGCTCCTGCTCGCGCTCGGCGAGGCCGAGGCCCGGGCGGGCAACAGACCGTCCGCGAAGGAAGCTTTCCTCGCCGCCGCCGAGATCGCCGAGCAACTCGGCCTGCCGCGTGAGCTCGCGCGAGCTGCGGCCGGTTACGGCGGGATCTGGATGGCTTCCCGGCCGGGCCTCGACGATCGGCTCGTGCCGCTGCTCGAGCAGGGCCTCGCGGCGCTCGGCGACGACGACGTCGAGCTCCAGACCCGGCTCCTCGCGCGTCTCGCTGGTGCGCTACGGGACGAGCCGTCGCCGGACCGCCGTGACCGTCTCAGCCGTGAGGCGATCGATCTCGCCCGGCGCTCAGGCAATCCCTCCGCGCTCGCAGCCGCGCTGGACGGTCGGGGGCCCGCCATCCTTTCGCCGCACAGACTGGCCGAATGTCTCGCGGTCGCGACCGAGCTTCAGGAGGTTGCCGAGCTGACCGGGGACAGAGACCGCCTCGTGCGAGCGCACTTTCACAGAATCATCGCTCTCGTCCAACTCGGAGACATTCACGGAGCCGAGGTCGATCTCGAGGCCGCGAGTCGGATCGCCGAGACGCTCAAAGAGCCGAACCAGGTGTGGCAGGTTCTCGCGACCCGCGCCATGCTCGCTATTGCGGCGGGCAGGCTCGCGGAGGCCGACGAGCTCGTCGCGCAGTCGTTCGCGCTCGGTGAACGTGCGCAGCCGGAAATGGCGATTCCAATCGATTGGTTCCAGCGTCACTCCCTCCGGGACTTCCGGGGAGCGCTCGGGCAGATGGAGCCTTCCCTGCGGGAGATGATCAGCGGGTATCCGACGCGGCCCGTGTTCCGGTGCGCACTCGCGTACACCGCCGCGCGGCTCGGCGACATCGTCGACGCCGAGCGCGCGCTGGACGAACTCGGCGCAGGCGACTTCTCGGCGTTGCCCGTCGAGATGGAGTGGCTGTTCGGCATGAGCCTGCTTGCGGAGACGTCGGCGCTTCTCGGTGAGACGAGGCACGCCCCGATCCTCTACGGCTTGCTCCTGCCCTGGGCGGGGTTGATCGTCTCGGACCACCCGGAAGGAATCAGAGGTTCCGTCGCCCGCTACCTCGGCCTGCTCGCAACGACGCTCCGGCGCTGGGACGCGGCCGAGGGCCACTACGAGGAAGCGCTCGCGATGAACGAGCGGCTGGGCCTGCGTCCCTGGCTCGCCAGGGCCCAAGAGGATTTCGCGCGGATGCTCCGTCTTCGCGCTGGTCCCGGCGACGTGGAAAAAGCAGACGCCTTGCGGTCGACGGCGCTTGCGATGTACCGGGAGCTCGGAATGGTGAGCTACGGGGCGGCGCCGGCGTGACCGGCGGCGCCGCCCCTTCCCGTGGAGGAGTCAGACGGCGACGGCGCTGCGCCTGTTCGACAGGAGCCGCGTCGCGGCGATGAGGATGAGCATCAGGCCGGCGGTGATCGCGGCGCCGATGCCGGCATCGCTCCAGTCGAAGCCGTTCGCAGCCGGGGAGGACGTGACGAGTCCGCCGCCGGGGGCGAGCGTGTCGCTGATGAACCTGTACCCGGGGGTCTCCGCCGTGCCGCCGCCGGGGGCGAGCGTGTCGGTGACGAACCGGGTGCTGTCGCCCGCGCTGGTGGTGTAGTTGAACCACGGGTAATTCACGCTGTACTTCGGTCCCGCAAGCGCAGCCGGCGCCGTCAGCGCGATGACGAACGCTGCGACTGCGATCGTCCTGTACAGCCGCGAGAGGGTGTGCGTGCCGATCATGAGACTCCTCCTTGGGTCTTGCGATCGCCGGGTGCAATCGCTTCGACCACTTGACCGCACTGCGCCTAAGCGGCGGTTACGCGCCGGTTAAGCGGGGCCGCCTCGCGCCGTACGCGCGAGGCCGCCCCTGCGCTCTCTAGTTCGTTCCGTCGATGCAGCCGCGGACGAAGCCGGCGGCCGAATCGGTGTACCCCTCGTTGGCGTTGTACGCGGCGTTGCTCCAGTTCCCCTGGATCTTCCACCGCCGGAGCCTTACGACTTGCAAGCCCTACGAGTCGAGCCCCTTGTCACGCAGCTCGGCGAGCGCCTGCTTCGTTTTCTCGAGCGAGAGCCCCATCCCGCGCAGCACCTCGGGCGCCTTCGTGAACTGGATCTCGCGATAGTCGACGACCTGCACGTGGTTACCCCACGGGTCGTGGAAGCTCAGGTTGGGCGGACGCGTCAGCGCAACGCCTGCGTCCGACAACGCGGCGCGCACCGCCTCCTTGTCGTCGACGACGAGCCCGAAGTGCCGCGCCGCGTCGACATGCGGCGTCGAGGCGCGCGCGAGTGCGATGAACTGGTCGCCCATGTCGACGAACGCCATCTGCGCGCCGGCCCGGCCGCGCAGCTCGAACTCGAAGAACTGCGCGTACCACGCGAGCGCCTCGTCGATGTCTCCGACCTCGAGCGCGACGTGATTGATGCCGACGAGCCGAGCCACAGCGAAACCGTAGTCGCCGCTGGAACTCCTGCGCCAATCGCGGTGTAGTAGCGCTGTGGAGGGCCGTCCACACGATGAGCGGGAGCTCGTGCTGCGCGCACAGCGTGGCGACGCTCGCGCCTACGAGGAGCTCGTCCGTCCCCACCAGGAGATTGCATTCAGAGTGGCTTACGTCATCACCCGCAACGCTGCCGACGCCGAGGACGCCGTCCAGGACGCCCTCGTCAAGGCCTGGCGCGCGCTCGGGCGCTTTCGCGCCGGCGAGCCGCTGCGTCCCTGGCTGCTGCGCATCGCCGCCAACGAGGCGCGCAACCGCCGCCGTTCCGCCGGACGGCGCGAGCGGCTCACGCTGCGGGCGGCGGCATCCCCGGGGGAGGCGGCCCCCTCCCCCGAGGAGGCCCTGCTCGCGACGAGCGACCGCGAGCGGCTGCTCGACGCGCTCGAAGCGCTGCCCGACGCGGCGCGCGAAGTGCTCGCGTGCCGCTATCTGCTCGATCTGTCGGAGGACGAGACCGCGGGCGCGCTCGACGTGCGCCTCGGCACCGTCAAGTCGCGCTCCGCGCGGGCGCTCGAGAAGCTGAGGGAGGCGTATGGAACTGGAGCGTGAGCTTCGCGACCTCGACGTCGAGTGGCCGCCGACGCCCGAGCTCCGGCTCGTGCTCGAAGCGCCGCAGCGCCGGCGGCGCAGCCGCCGGCCCCTCTACGCCGCGATCGCACTCGTGCTCGTCGCGCTCGCAGCCGCCTTCGCGGTGCCGCAGTCGCGCGGCGCGATCCTCCGCTTCCTCCACCTCGGCGGCGAGACGATCCACTTCGTCAACACGCTGCCGCCGGCCGAGGAGCGCCCGCTCGGCGCCGGCCTCGGCCCCGTTGTCCCTCTCGCGCAGGCGCGGGCGCTCGTCCCCGGCCTGCCGCTCCCGCCGCTCGAAGAGCAGCCGCCGCTCCACCAGAGCGGCAACGTCATCTCGCTCGTCTTCCGGCACGAGGGCGCGCCCGTTCTCCTCAGCGCACTCAGCCAGGACGGGTCGTTCCTGAAGAAGCTCGTCGGCGGCCAGACCAACGCCGAGTGGGTGCAGATCTTCCCGGATTCCTGGGGCCTCTGGCTCTCCGGGCAGCCGCACGTCTTCTTCTTCCCGCGCGAGCCGGCGCGCCTCGCGGGCAACACGCTCGTCTGGACCCGGGGCGACTACACCTTCCGCCTCGAGGGCCCGACTCTTTCGAGGGATGCCGCCCTGAAGCTCGCCCGCTCGCTCAAATACCCCGGAAAGGGGTGAACCGCAGGCCGCGTTCGCCCGAAGTATTAGACATGACCACTGCGGCAGAACAGGAAGTCCTCGAGACCGAGTTGGAGCGCGTTGAGCGGTGGCGGGCCGGAGAGCTGATGCGGGCCGGCTACGAGCCGGACGCCGCGGCTGACCTCGCGGTACGCCCCGACATCGACCTCCACACGGCGATCGATTTGCTCGAACGTGGATGCCCGGCCGACCTGGCCGTACGCATCCTCCTCTAGCGAATCGTCCCGCACGGCAGAATGGCGCACGTGAGCGCCATTCTCGCTTCGATCCCGTCTCCGCCGAACGGCGTCTTCCACGTCGGCCCGCTGACGATCCACATGTACGGCGTGATGCTGCTGCTCGCGATCGCGGCCTGCATCTGGCTCACGGGCGTCCGCTGGGTGCGGTGGGGCGGCGACTGGGATCTCGTCTACCGCGTCGCGATCTGGGGCGTGATCGCCGGCATCATCGGCGCGCGGCTCTACCACGACCTCACGAGCTGGAACGAGGATCCCGCGATCCACGACCACTGGTACGGGCCGATCGCGGTCTGGCAGGGCGGGCTCGGGATCTGGGGCGCAATCCCGGCCGGCGTCCTCGTCGGCGCCTGGATCGTGCGGCGCTCCGGCAACAGCGTTCGCCTCTTCATGGACGCCTGCGCGCCGGGCCTCCTGCTCGCCCAGGCGATCGGCCGCTGGGGCAACTGGTGGAACCAGGAGCTCTACGGCAAGCACACCACCCTGCCGTGGGGGCTCGAGATCCACGGCAAGGGCGCGGCGAACACGTACCACCCGACCTTCCTCTACGAGTTCCTCTGGGACGGGCTCGGGGTGCTCGTGCTGCTCTGGGTCGACCGGCGCTTCAAGCTGCGCCGGCCCGCGCTCTTCATGCTCTACGTCGCGTACTACACCGCCTTCCGGACCTACGAGGAGACGCTCCGCATCGACCCGTCGGCGCACGTCGGCGGGCAGCGCCTGAACTTCTGGGTCTCGCTCGGCTGCTTCGTCGTGAGCGTGGCCCTCTTCGTCTGGTGGCAGTTCCTGCGCAAGCCCTCCGAGCAGAAGCCGAAGCCCGCGAAGAAGCGTGAAGTGCCGCAGGGGCCGAAGATGGCAGTCCCGCGTGGCCGCGTCCGGTAGGACGGCTATTTTGCGATCGTGATCGTCCGGGAGCTCGAGCTCGACCTCGACGCGTTCGAAGGCCCGTTCGACCTCCTGCTGACGCTCATCCTCAAGGACGAGCTCGACCTGCGGGAGCTCGACGTGGCCGGGATCGTGCTCGCCTTCCTCGAGCGGCTCGCCGAGCGCGAAGAGCTCGATCTCGAAGCCTGCGGCGAGTTCCTCGTCCTCGTCTCCGCGCTCCTCGAGCTGAAGGCGCGCGGCCTCTTCCCGGAGGAGGCGGCCGAGCTCGCCGAGCTCGAGCCGGAGGCCGCCGCCGAGGAGCTCGCGCGGAGGCTCGCCGAGTACCGGCGGATGAAGGACGCGGCGGCCTGGCTGCGCGAGCGGCTCGCGACAGAGGGCGAGCGTTACTTCAGGCTCGGCCCGGCGCCGCTCGCCCCGAAGGTCGAGACGCCGCTCGGGCCGCAGGACCCGACGAAGCTCGCGCAGGTGATCCGCCTGCTCGCGGTCGAGCCGCCGCAGGTCTCACTCGAGCACATGGCGCTGCGCTTCCCGCCCGTGACGCAGTTCCTCGAGCGGTTCCGCGCCGTGCTGCGGCGGCGTTCGCGCTTCGACTTCGACCAGGAGGTGGGGGAGCTCTCGCGCGTCGAGCAGGCCGTCGCCTTCCTCGCGCTCCTCGATCTCCGGCGCGCCGGCGAGATCACGATCGAACAGTCCGCCCCCTTCGCGCCGATCAGAATCTCGCGGAGCGGGGAGGAATCCACCGACGAACATGAAAGGACCGACGGATGGACAGTCCGCTCCGCCTGATCGCGAGTAACCCGCTCGACCAGCTCGCCCGCACGCTCGAGGCGCTGCTGGTCGTGGCATCGGCGCCCCTGTCGGTGGAGGAGCTCGCGGAGGCTGCGGACGACCACACCGAGCGGGTCGAGGCCGCCCTCGGGCTGGTCCGCGAGCGCTACAGCGAAGGACGCAGCGGGATCGTGCTCGAGCACGTCGCCGGCGGCTGGGCGTTCCGCTCCTCCCGCGAGGCGGCGGAGGCGTGTGCGCGGCTCTTCGAGAAGCCCGCGCAGCGGAACCTGTCGCAGGCGGCGATGGAGACGCTCGCGATCGTCGCGTACCTCGGGCCGTGCTCGCGGCCGGACGTCGCGCGCATCCGCGGCGTCGCCGCGGATTCGGCCGTTGCGAACTTGCAGGAGCGCGGGTTGATCGCGGAGGCCGGGCGGGACGACGCGGCGGGCGGGGCGATCCGCTACCGCACGACGCCGCTGTTCGAGCGCATCTTCGGGCTCGAGAGCCTGTCGGCGCTGCCGCGCCTCGACGACGTCGGCGCAGACGCGGAGCGGATCCGCGAGCGGTTGCACGAGGTCGCCGAGAAGCGCACGGCGTGATCGAATTCGAGCTCGGCGCCCGCTCGTACAAGTTCGAGGGGGCCGACCACCGTTCCAGCGTCTCGTTCTTCGTCATCAACTACCCCACGCCCGGCATGGGGCCGAAGCTTCATCGACACCCGTACGAAGAGACGTTCATCGTCCTGGACGGGAAGGCGACCTTCACGATCGACGGGGAGAGAATCGAGGCGCGGGCCGGCAACGTTCTCGTCGCACCGGCGAACGCGCCGCACAAGTTCGTGAGCGTCGGCACGGATGTGCTTCGCATCGTCAGCGTGCACCCGCGCGAGCGGATGAGCCAAGAAGACCTCGAGGAATGAGCGCGCCGACTGAGACACGCGGCCTGGCTTCAGCCAGGCCGCAGTCGTTCTAACGACTGCAGCCTGCTTGAAAGCAGGCTGCAGTTTGCCGCTACAGCTTGCGGATGATCGCTTCCGCCTCGTCGCGCGTGAACGCGCGCAACGTCTCGGTCTGCTCGGCGCCGTGCCGCTGCAGCTTCGTGATGATCTCGAGCGCCGCCTCGTCGCTCGGTGCCTCGAAGACCTCGACGACGTCGTACTGGCCGAGCGTCACCCAGACGCCGACGAGCTTGCCGCCGGCCTCTTCGATCATCCGCTGACCGTCTTCGACGCGGTCGCGCCACGCCGGCAGGCCCATCCGCCCCTGAGACGTCCACTTCATCAGCGTGACGTAGTGCGCCATCCGTCCTTATCTTCTCATCCGTGCGCCTCAACGCGTATCTCGCACGGGCCGGTGTCGCGTCCCGGCGCAAGGCCGACGAGCTGATCAAGGCCGGCCGGGTGACGGTCAACGGCGAGCCGGGCCAGCTGAACACGTTCGTCGAAGCGACCGACAAAGTGGAAGTCGACGGGCGCGAGGTCATCAAGCAGCGGCTTGCGCACCTGTTGCTCCACAAGCCGGCGGGAGTCGTGACGACGGCCGACGATCCGCAGGGACGGCCGACGGTCGTCGAGCTCGTCCCGAGCGAGCCGCGCGTCGTCCCGGTCGGCCGCCTCGACGTCGACACGACCGGCGCGCTGCTGCTCACGAACGACGGGCAGCTCTTGCACCGGCTCGCGCACCCGCGCTACGGCGTCGAGAAAACCTACGTCGCCGAGGTCGAGGGCGAGCCGTCCGACGAGACGCTCGCGCAGCTCGAAGCAGGCGTCGAGCTGGACGACGGCCGCACCGCTCCCGCGAAGGCGCGCCGCCTTGGCCCGCACGCGATCGAGCTGACGATCCACGAAGGCCGGAACAGGCAGGTCAAGCGGATGCTCGACGCCGTCGGCCACCGGGTCACCCGCCTGCACCGCAGCGGCTACGCGGGTCTGATGCTCGAGGGGCTCGAGCCCGGCCAATGGCGCGAGCTCGAGCCCTCCGAAGTCGAGCGTCTACGAGTTGGCTAGTGCGTGAGCCTGGTCGATCAGGCTCTGGGCCTGGTCGATCCAGCCCTTCGCTTGCTGCTCGTCGAGCGCCTGCCCGTCGAACGCGGCCGCAGACAGCGCGCCCTTGATCGTCGAGGCGAGGGTGT
>WNGE01004202.1_pt1 | contig 27920 bp, 28 predicted proteins | sample 5400651 | NCBI WGS metagenome assembly WNGE01 (sample SAMN13153370, study PRJNA577476) | soil metagenome | isolation source: 60 cm soil or saprolite under grassland replicate 2 | place: USA:California | collected 2016-06-15 | reverse complement strand
CGGCGCTTTCGCAGCTAGTGTCGTCTGGCTAACCTTCTGCTGGACCGCATTCGAAACGTTGCGGCGGCGACAAAAGCACCGTTCGGAGTGAGGTAGATCGCCCGCGGAATTTACCGTGAGCGATTCGAATGCGTCGGCCGATCCTATACGCACTCCGCTGGTGCTTCCAATTCGCTCGATGACGACGCAGTTGCTGACTCACGTTGGCTGCGCTTCTCATCCGTGTGTGCGGTCTTGACATCGAGCTTCAGGTCGTGCTCGGAGTCGCTTTAAGCCTTCTTCGCCTAAGCTCCATCGCGCAAAGTGCGGCGATGGTAAGCAAGTCGCTGATAATGTGAGTGGCTTTGACGCTTCCAAACGTGGCGGGCGTAAGAGTCGGCTCGAGGAGGTCGCGCACCTGCTTCGAGACGGTGGCGGTCGTGCCGCCAGAATCGAATTGTTTGATCGCCTCAATCGTGGCGAAGCGTTGCGCGGTGGTGTCTTTCATCGCATCGAGATTCTTGTAGGCAAACAGAGCGAACAAAATGCAGACCAATGCGGTGGTAATTGCAGCCGGCTGCTTGCGCAGAGAGGAAAACGCCAGTACACCGCCTACGATAATGACGTAGAGGTTCCAGTATTGCTGCATCGCAGTCGAGCGCTCGAAGTAAAGCTGAATCAGTTCGTTATAGTTCATAAGATTCTCGCGATTATGAAGGCGCGCCGTGATCCAAGGCGAGGAGAAAAGAGTCAGTCCCACCGGGCGAGGAACGAGGTCGAGCGGCGAATTCGGACAAGGCGGAGATCACCTCGGGTCGAATAACAATAGACGGTCGAACCCGGCGAATGATCGCGAATGCTTCTTCCGCAGTGTTCGCTTTCCCACTCACTATTAAATAGGCGGCGACCGCGGCTGCACTTCGCGAGTAACCGATCTTGCAGTGAGCATAGACGACACCGTTTCGGGAATGGTTGCCGATGAACTCGCCCATTTCCGCAAGCTGCGCCTGGGTGGGAGCAGTTAGATCAAGGACGGGAATGTTTCGATAAGTGATATTGCGGAACGGTTTCGCTTCGGAAAACTCAGCGCTTAAATCGAGCACAGCGGTCACCCCGGAGCGCAGAGCTTTGTTTGCGGAACGGGATCCCAGTTTGCCGCCGATCCAGATTCGCGGCGTGACCTCATCCCAAGATCGACATCGGCTGCGGTAATACAGCAGCGACAAATATTGACCGAGCAAACAAGGCCCCAGCACGAATCGCGTGCTCCACGGCAATCTTCCTTCCGTCTTGTGAAAAACGATCGGACCCGCTCCGAAGTACGCGATCGCCACGATGCCAAGCGCAATCGCCGGCCATAGAAGCAAGGCACCCCATGGCCAGAAGATCGCGTTCATGAGCAAGACGACCACCGCTCCCGCCGCGTAATACAGACCGATCCGGCGATTCACGACAACTGGCAGCGCGAGCGAAGGCTCGCGAAAAAGGTAGAAGCAATATCCAGCCAGAGCAAAACCGCCGAGGATGTCGATCACATGGTGCTGATAAGTCAACAATGGCGAGAGACCGATGAGAAAAAAACAAAGCATCGCCGCGAGCAAGAGAACGCCGCGAAGATTTCTCGCGTAGAGATCGACCAGGAGCAACAGCAACGCGGCGTGCAACGATGGGAGAAGATTAAAAGGCGAATCCATTCCGCGAAACCAATCAAAGATCGCGCCAAGCCATCCGCTGGCATGAGGACGCGGGAAAGCGAAGCGCAGCGGAAAAAGCAAAAAGCAAAGGCCTGCAATGAGAATTGCGGCTACGACCCGCCGCGAAAAGATTCGCAACTCCTGGTCCGTTCGACAAAGGAACGGCGCCGCGACGAAGAAGAGGTCGATCGACATGTAGGGAAGAATCATGAAGGGAACGAATGGAATGGCGCGCTCCCACTGGAAATAAAACGAACCGACTTCACCGCGTTGTCCCGTGATCCAATTGCAACCGCCGTAAACGACCAGGAACAGGACCGACAATCCCGCAGAAACCGCGAATGCCTTGAGGCGAGAGACGCGCACGCGATGCTAAGGCTCCGCGCGTTGTGCGATTGAGACGGTGAACATGCCCCACTGATCCACTTCCATCGCCACTTTCCGGAAACCGGCCACGCACACCAATTCATCGATTTCGGCCGTCGTCCGGCGACGCATGATCCAGGGTTCCCCTTCCCGATTACGTAAAACGCGCGCAATGAACTCGACCTGCGAATGCCAGGGTTGATTCGTGTAAATCAAATAGCCGCCTGGGTCGATCGCTCCGGCAAGCCCGCGAAGTGAATTCAAGACCGGTTCGTTACTGGGAAACAATTCGTAAAGCCCCGACACGATTCCAATCGTGGAGCGCGGCACGATTGCGGCAATCGATTCGCAATCGAATGCGTCGCCTCGCTCCACGGTCACATTTTCCAGTCCGAATTCCTGCGCCAACGCTCGCGCCGCCTCGACATTTTCCTGTTTGTAGTCGCGCAAGGTAACGTTTGTCGAAATATCTGGAAGCTCGTGGACTGTTTCCATGACGTATCGCCCTGCACCGGCAGCTATGTCCAAAATGCGAACGGGCCGCCCTTCCTTTCGAAGCTTTTCGATTACGTTCCTCAACGCATTCTTAAGGTTCGCTTTGCGCTGTCGAATGCCCCGCCAGCCGATGCTATTGAGATACGATCTGTCGATCAGACGGCCGACGCCTAACGAGCCACGCGGTTTATTTTCGTAAACGTAATCGAGCGAAAGTCCCGAATCGAAGCCGTTCCGCCAGCCGAGATTTACGCCGCGGCTCAAGCGGCCAGCCGCTCTCAGTCCAGCGCGTGCCACGGCAAACTTCATCCCGCCGCGCGACTTCAGCCGCTCATATTCATCCCGCGTGTAGCCGGTCTGATCCGCATTCAAGAGCGAAAGCTGAGTCACCGGCTCGGCGAAACGCTCTCGAATAAACTTACGCACGCGGTCGACAACCAGATGTCGATCTTGATCATGAAAGATGGCGTGATAAGCCGCTGGATAAATTTCCATTTCCTTTAACGGTGACGAAAGCCGGTTAAAAAATTCACGCTGGGCCTTCAAGCTAACGACCCAATCGCGGCCGGCTCCGATCATCAACGTCGGTGTTTGGATTGCGCCCGCGTCTGCGACCAATCGGTTCGCTGTATCGTTAAGATCAAGTAAGACATTGACCGCAATTTGCCGGAAGATGAGCGGGTCGGCGTCGTACTGCGCACCCTGCACCCGATCTCGAGTCAGGAGCTTCGATTTGACGTAACTCTTCACCTGACTCGGGCCGAACAGTTTTTGCTTCATTCGCAGAAGCGGAACGGCGAAGGGAACGTAAAGCTTCACGCGAAATGCAGCTGTAGCCAGAATCATTGCTCGAACCGGCGGCGCGTAATCGTGCACCCAAGTCGCGACACTGACTGCGGCAAGGCTGTGAGCAAGAACGATTATGTTCTCGATAGCGATTTCGTAGCGCTCGGAGACATGGCGCGCAAAAGCGTTCACATCTCTGATCACGTCGGCAAAATTATTCGCGGCGCCGCGTTCGCCCGGCGATCGCCCGTGCCCGCGTGCATCCCACGCGAAAACGGCGATGTCTTGGAGTCCGAGTAAATCGATTGTTTCCTGCCACCGGCCGGAGTGCTCGTGGCCGCGATGAAAAAGTAAAACAGCTTTGTCAGTCGCCTCGCGAGGAATCCACGCGCGATAGAACAACTCGGCGCCGTCCCAACTCTTTATCGCATGCTCAGTTGCTTCCATTGCCTTCTCCCAGCTCCGTCACCGCGCGATTCAACTCCACTGCAATTGTGCAGATGTCGATCTTGTTCGCGCTACGCGATGAATAATTGCGAGGCGTGCCAACAATGAGTCGAACTTTTTTTGGACGCGGCAGACGCCGGCCCTTGGGCCACGCGCGAAAAGCGCCCTGCAAATAGCATGGCAGAACCGTGACGTCCCGCCCGGCGACGAGCGCGCCGATTCCCGATTTGAATTCGCGGGTCTCGCCTGTTTTCGATCGCGTGCCCTCCGGAAACATGATCAGAATATTTTCGGGATCGCTGAGAAGTTCCGAGCAGATGGAGAGGCTTCGGCGAACGCGAATCCGCCGCGCAAAGGGTAGCGCATTAGTGACCACGGCAGCGACGAAAGTGCGCGGCACGCTTTGAAAGAAATAATCAGCCGCAGCAGCCGGGAAAGCGCGATGCAATTTGCGCAATGGCAGCGCGGCGAGAAGGCAGAGTGTGTCGAGGTGACTGGAATGATTTGCCACGATGACGAGCGACCGGTTCATCCGAAGGTTTTCGTGCCCGATAATTTCAAACCGGTGGTAGATGCGCAGCCATCCGCGGATGATCAATCCGATCAACGCACGCACTCCATTAACCAGCATGTCGGGCTCGCGCGGAAATCGGCGTAAACGATCAACGAATGGTTGATCGAAATCGCAGGTGGAATCGTAATGCCAGGCTTTCATCGCAAGCGGTAATAATATCCCGCCATGTGCATGAACAACGGCGCAACGTAAATCAAGCTGTCGATGCGATCCAAGATTCCGCCATGCCCAGGAATTGTCGCGCCCATGTCCTTGGTTCCGATATCTCGTTTGATCACGCTAATGGAGAGATCGCCGACCAGTCCACCAATTCCGACGACCAAACCGGTAAGAATCAGTTGGGTCACGCCGAAAAATGGAAACGAAAATCGCAGCAACCAGGGCAAAACCATCGAAACCGCCAGCGCGCCGAGCGCGCCTTCCCAGGTTTTGTTTGGGCTGATTTCGCTGCGAAGCGGGTGCCGCCCAAACAATCTGCCAAATGTAAATGCACACACATCATTCAATTCGGTCGCGAAGATGACGTAACAAAGAAATCCGTAGGCATTCGTCGCGTTCGCCAGAAAACCCAGATGGCCGAACATCCAGCCGATGTAAATAAAGCCAATAATGCTCAACGACATTTTTTGCAGTTCGCCCCGCACGCGGTTGCGCAGGATCGGAATGAGCAGGATTAATGCAATAGCGAAAACCGGCATGGCCATGAAAAATCCATACCAGCCTGCACCAGGCTCTTCGCAGCGCGGGTGTGGCGCCCAGGATGTAATGCCGACCGCGATGATGCCGGCGTAAACGGCGCCCGTCATCCACCAGTCGCGGTACAATCCAGAAGAGCGCGCGAATTCCTTGAACCCAAAAATCGAAAGCAATGTCACTCCGACAATGACCGGGACCCGTCCCGCGAAAACAACCAGTAGCCCAATCGACGCCATCACAAGCCACGAACGATAGGTTTTCCAGATCGGGCCCAGCTCCTTCCCTAATCCCCAATGGAGGAAACCGAGAATCGTGCCACCGAGCGCGAGCGAAACAGGAACGATCACGAGGTACGCGCGAAACACCGGGTCGTGCAGCGCGGTCTGCGGAGAAATCATCGCGCACCATCTTGAAGGGCAGTCACGATTCGTTTCAAGCGAACGATTATCGTTTGTAAACAGCCTGCGATTATGAACAGACAAGTCCAATCGAGAATGGTTAGCGTGTCAAAATCGTGTAAACCGGCTTGGCAGGATCGATACACAAACATCGCCCAAGCCCCGAGGCTCAGCGCAACCATCCGCCACGGCTTTGACATGATTCCGCCAAATTCGCGCCGTCCCCCGATCGCCTGGCCGAAAAGCCCCACGTAGGCGGTGAGCACGGAAACGATCACCGTCCAATAGCCAATTAAAGGATTCATTAGACCGCTGTGCGCAACGCCGATGAAAATAATCACATCAGAAATTCGATCAGGCAGGTCGTTCACAATCTCTCCGCACGCACTCGCCTTTCCCGTCGCGACTGCAACCATGCCGTCCAGCATATTGAACCAAAGCCGGAGATAACAAAACAGCGGCGCAATAAGCAGCAGCCATGTACTTCCGCCTGATTTCCAAAAACACAGCGCAGCGGCAAGCGCGGCCAAGATCGACGAATACGAAATCGCATCCGGAGAAATGCGAAGCCGCACGCACAAATTCGTCGCTCCACTCCCAGTGCGACGGAACATCTGCGCGATCGGCCGGTGCGATGTCGGTCGGTATACCACCATTCCTTACGCTTAGCGAAAAGCCAGGCGCATTGCCCGACAAATCTGGCACTCTTCAAAATCCAGTCAGACCTGCATCGTTCCAAAACTTCGTCATTGGAATTGCCGCTGAAATCAATTTACCATCGCCGTCATGAGAATTCTTACTATTATCGCCAGGATCCTTCTCGGATTGATGTTCGTCGTCTTCGGTTTGAACTTCTTTTTAAATTTCATTCCCGCGCCGCCGCCGTCGCCAGGCCTGGCTGCGGATTATTTCAGGGTTTTCGCCGCCAGTCGCTACATGTACGTGGTTGGCGCCCTGCAACTGCTCAGCGGATTACTCTTGTTGATCGGTCGTTTCGTGCCCCTTGCCCTAACTATTCTCGCTGCGATGATCTTCAACATTTGGACATTTCACATTTTGATGGATCCGAAAGGTCTTTTTCCGATGGCGATCATCGCCATCGTGCTGGAACTTTTCCTGCTTTGGTCATATCGCGATCGTTTCGTGGGTATTTTGCGCGCCTAATCCGACACCATGGCTACACAAAGCAACAACAAAACAGCCGATGTAGTCGTCCGCGGTGATGTGCACAGTTTCAAGCAGGAAGTTGTTGCCGGCAGACATCACCTTTCCGCCGACGAACCCCAGAGCGCAGGTGGTGGCGATGCCGGCCCCGACCCTTACGAGTATCTGCTGACGTCGCTTGGGATTTGTACGTCCATGACAGTCGGCTTATACGCGCGCCGGAAACAAATACCCCTGGAGAACATCACGGTTTCGCTCCGGCACTCGCGCATTTATGCAATTGATTGCGAGGAGTGCGAAACGAAGGATGGCATGCTGGACAGGATTGACGTTGAAGTCGAACTGACAGGATCATTAAGCGCAGAACAGCACGCGAAGCTGATGGAGATTGCCGGAAAATGTCCTGTTCATCGCACGCTCACATCGGAGATCAACATTCGTCTGCGACCTGCTCAGAAATCACCTGCATCGTAAGCACCGCCATAGCCACGAACCGGAGTATCAGAGCTGAATGCTGGTGGGTCGCTTCTCCCTTTCGCAAAAGGGAGAGGATGGAGGTGAGGGATTGGGCATTGCTTGAACTTCGGAGGAGAACCCTCACCCTGCCCTCTCCCTTGAGAAGGGAGAGGCGAAAGACATGCCATCCGCCTGCATGCAATCCAGCTAGAGGAGCTCGCTTGAAAATACGCGCGGACAACCAGGATCACACGAAGAAATAACGGCTTTACGTCGCTATTTCGAGAGTCAGAATTGATTTCGGAGGGAACAAACAGATCAACGGTTGCATCGAACAAATGAAATTTCTGGCCGTTCATCCCAGCTGCCTGATGTATTCGAAGATTTATCTTCGCCTCGAACCACTCGGCCTCGAACTTGTCGCCGCAGCGGTGCGGCGCGCCGGCCACACGGTTCGCTTGATCGATTTGCAATGCGAGCCGCACCAAAATGTTTTACGCCTCGTCAAGCGCTGGCAACCGGACGTGATCGCCTTCTCCGTCAATTACCTCGCTAACGTTCCTGAAGTCATCGATCTTGCTCGCGCTGCGCGCGGTTTATCGCCGGAGACATTCATCTGTGTCGGTGGACATAGTGTTTCGTTTATCCCGGAAGAAATTTTGCGGCACGCCGGCGGCGCTGTGGATTGCGTGCTGACGGGCGAAGGCGAGACGGCGATCACCGGCCTGCTCGATGCTCTCACTCAAGGTCGGGCGAACCTGAAACACGTTCCCGGCTGCGTCACACTCAATCATCGCGGCCCGCCGCCCGCGTTCGTGCAGTCGCTCGACGACTTATCGCCAGCCCGCGACCTGGTTCAACATCGCCACAAGTATTTCATCGGCCAGTTGGATCCGGCCGCATCCATCGAGTTTAGCCGGGGTTGTCCGTGGGACTGCGTCTTTTGCAGTGCGTGGACATTTTACGGACGCAACTACCGCGTAAAGACGCCCGAGCGTGCCGTTGAGGAACTGGCACAAATCCGCGAGCCCGGCATTTTTATCGTGGACGACGTAGCTTTCATTCAAGCCGAGCACGGCATGCGGCTGGGCGAAGCGATTGCTCGACGCGGGATCCGCAAACGCTATTACCTCGAGACGCGTGGCGATGTGTTGTTGCGTAACAAGGAGGTCTTCAGGTTGTGGAAGCGCCTTGGCATGAATACCATGTTCCTCGGTCTTGAAGCGATCGACGAAGAAGGATTGAAGCGCTACCGCAAACGGGTGACGCTCTCGAAAAATTTCGAAGCACTGGAGTTTGCTCGCTCGCTCGACATATCAGTGGCTGTTAATATCATTGCCGATCCCTCGTGGGATCGTGAACGATTCAAGGTAGTACGCGATTGGTGCATGGAAATCCCTGAGGTCGTTAACATCAGCATTAACACGCCGTACCCTGGGACAGAGACATGGCATACGGAATCGCGTCGCCTTACTACGCGCGACTACCGGTTATTCGACATTCAACACACTGTATTACCCACCAAGCTGCCACTCCCGGAATTTTACAAAGAACTCGTCGATACGCAGCGCGTGCTTTCTCGCAAGCACCTGGGCTGGGCGGCCCTGCGCGATTGCGCGCGTATCGTTGTCCGCCAGTTGCTTCGCGGTCAGACCAATTTTATCCGAATGCTTTGGAAGTTCGACAGCGTATATAACCCAGAACTCCAACTAGCCGATCACCGTCAACCGGTGAAATACGAAATCAGCCTACCACCGCCTTCCGTTACGAGTGTGGACCGAGGCACCATGTACATTCACAGAAATCGCGGGCGCAGTGGACGCGAGATCGATCATCACACTGAAGAATTTGTCAACGCAACGCGCATGGGTGTCGGCAATTAATTGTGTGTGAGTGAAGAATGCGGAATTGGTGGACAACCGCTTCGGTTGCCGGGGTGCGTTTAGCAGACGAAGCGCCTGTCCACGCAATCCAGTAAGTCGATGAGCAAAACGCCGAGAAAATCATCAAAAGCGCGCCGTTGGTCGTCTGAAGTTACAAAACATAGCGACGCGCTCGATCTCAAGCCGGAGGTCTTCAAAGGGAAAGACTCGCATCGTATCGCACTGTCATTGAAACGCTCTGCCGAGCGGAGCAAAAGACGCAAAGGCACACCTTATCAATCGGCGATGTCGATGTTGAACTTTTACATTAATCGCGCTGGGAAAAACTTGCCTCAGAACCAAAAGCGCGTTCTCGAGCGGGCAAAGGACGAATTGCGGGAGGCCTTCGGGCGAGGATAAGGCACTATCATCCTGTGAAGCAGCAATGTTTTCCCTTTCAATCCCACGCTTCCGCCAACAGTGCCCGCGTCTCTTCGACTCCTGCGCGCCAGACCTTCATCATCTCGTCGTCGTCGCGCTGGTAAAGACCGCCGTAGTTGCCGTCCTTCAGGTATTCCCGCAGCGATTTTGGGTCCAGTTGGCGCAATTTCTCCAAATCACTCATCGGCTTCTGCTCACGCGGCATGTCGATCTTTGCCAAACGGGTCCAGGGAAAATTTTCCATCCACGACGCGTGCGATGCCACGGGATCGATAGCCTGCACCTGTGCCCAAACTTTCGGCGCGTTCCACCAGTTGTGAAGCTTGACCCGGACGCCGGGATAGTCTGCCATCCATTCGCCTACCAGTCCTTGGACAAGGGTGTTGCCGCCGTGTCCGTTGACGATCAGGATTCGTTTGAATCCCTGCTCTGCCATCACATCGAGAATATCGCGCAGGACCGACAGGTACGTTTCGACGCGCAGCGTGATGGTTCCCGGAAACCCGCGAAAGTATGGCGTGATCCCGTAGGCCAAAACGGGAAAAACCGGAACACCCAACGGTTCCGCGGCTTCGACGGCGAGCCGTTCCGCCAAAATACTGTCCACGCTCAGACTCAGGTATGCGTGTTGTTCGGTGCTGCCGAGCGGCAACACGGCGCGATTGTCGCGCTTCAGATATTCCTCCACCATCATCCAATTCATTTCGCTGATTCGCATGCTCTAAGTTGATACATTGATTTCGCGAATTCACGCAGATTTCGTGCGGCCGAATAAGCGCGCACCGATCCCTCCATCCGAAATAACTGATGAATCATGGAACGCGAAAAAATCATTTTCTTCCGAAACTTGTTCCTGCGTGCCTTCGCCGTTGGGGTCCTCTTCGCCCTGTTCTACTGGATTGTCACCCTGGCCTTGTGGCACGCCTATAGCCCATGGCTCAGCGAACAGTTTAAGGTAGACGAAAAAGAACTGGGTGCGCTTACTCTGAACTTTTTCGGTAATGTACGGATCGTAATTGTCTTTTTCTTCCTTGTCCCGGCGTTGGCTTTGCACTGGAGCGCGAAGAAGGCCTGATCGGTTGCAATCATAGGGACAGTCAAGGCACTTCAGCCTAACGACCGGTAGCTCGTACATTCTGTCGGCGAACGTGCCCACCGAAACTGCAGGTTCCCTGCCCCCAGCCGCTTGAAATTGATGTTGCGGACTTCGGACGGGCGAGAAAGATCGCTCTTGTGAAACTTTGGAAATGGGAACCGGAAAATCTTCCTTCCGTCAAACATTCAGCGCGCACGGCCATCGCAGTCACTGTATCATTCATGGTCGCGCGGCTTTTTCGATTACCGGAAGCTTATTGGGCAGTGATCGCAACCCTTGTAGTGATGCAATCAACGCTGGGCGCGACATTGGTAATTTCAGTTGAACGCATCGCGGCTACTGCGTTGGGTGCGCTCGTCGGCGCGTTCCTGGCGACTTATTTTACAGGGAATGTGTTCGCGTTTGCGGCAGCAGTGTTTGTGATCGGAATTGTCTGTATCGCACTTCGGATGGAAAAGACTGCGTATCGTTATGCGGGTATCACGCTCGCCATCATAGTCCTCATCCCGCGCTCTAACCCCGCGTGGATTGTTGCGCTTCACCGTTTCTTCGAAGTCTCCGTTGGAATAGCCGTCGCCCTGGCGTTGGCAGCTCTGTGGCCGGAGCACCGGCCCGACTCCACGAAACAAAGCGCCGAGTAAGCTGCCCATTGCCCGTCTGGGTAGCGCACGCGTTACGCGTGCTGGCGGGCGCGTCCTCGCGATCGCGAACTTTCCTTTGAATTCGCTCCTCTCCAGTGCCAATGGAAATCCAAGAAGAGATTGTTTCGGCGCGACGCCGAAACCAGCACGCGAGACGCGCGCGCTACCCATAACTTCCATTTATCCCGTCGAATGCCGCGGCGGAGATTATTTTATCCCACGCGGACAACGCGCGGGTCGTCAGGCCCCGCTGAAGCGAATTCGGGAAATTCTTGTGCATGCAAGATTCCAGCGAGAATCTCGAGGCTGTCGACAATACGCGGTCCCGGACGCGCGAAATATGCGCTCGCGTCCACGAGATAAATCTCGCCGCGCTGCGCCGCCGGAAGCGACTCGAAACCAGGAAAGCCCCGGAGCACCTTGTAGTCGCGTCGCGCGCGATCGATATCATAGCCGCAGAGAGCGAGCACCATAATCTCGGGACGACTGTCGATTACTTCCCGCCAATTGATTTGCGCCGAGGGTTCATGCTTGCGGCCTAACGAATCACAGCCGCCGGCAATTTCCACGAGCTCCGGGCCCCAATGACCCGAACAAAACGGCGGCTCCACCCACTCCATCAGAAAACAGCGTGGTCGATGCGAAATGCGATCCGCCCGGAGCCCCACCGCTCGGACACGTTCCGATAACCCGGCTATGACGTCTCGCGCGCGCTCCGACACACCGCACGCTTCCGCGACGCGTCGGATATCATCGAATATGTCCGTGAGGCTAGCTGGCTCGAGGTTCACTACCTGTGGTGGGCCTGGCAAATTCTCGGCGAGCCGAGCAACACTGCCATAACCAACCGCGCAGATATCGCATAGTTTCTGGGTGAGAATTACATCGGGGCGCAGCTCACGAAGAAGCGGCTCATCAATCGTATAAATTGTCCCGTTATCACGCAGCGTGCGACGCACCCATTGGTCGACTTCGCCACTCGTTAGGCCAACATTGTGTACTGGACAATGCGTCACCCGTGGCCGCGCATTTGCTTGCTCCGGGAAATCGCATTCATGCGAAACACCGACCACCTGTTCCATTAATCCGAGCGCGGCGGCGATTTCGGTCGCAGCGGGCAATAGCGAAATAATCCGGGTCACTTTTCACTGTATGCAGTTTCCCAGTACGAGGACAGGAAAAGGCGTCCCAACAGGACCAAAAAAAGTAGGGCGTGTTGAAGAATTTTAAGCCTCGCGAATTGTCGGCGTGCCCGATGCCTTACAAAACACCGACTGCCTGCGAGATCAGCAGGACGACAATAGTAAGGGAAATCAAAATCTGAACCATTGCCAGGGCTTTTGCCCAGCGCGCCAAGAGTGGTGCATCGGTTGGGCCGAACGTTGAGCTTTGAGTGAAGGCGACAAACAAATAATCGATAAAGCGCGGCCTCCAGCGCACACATTCAAATTGTCCCCGTTCGTCGTGCGGGATCTGCATCTGCGGAAAGAGAAAGCTTGTGCTGCCAAACTTCTTTTCCTTCTGGCGCAAAGTTGGACCGCCTCCGTCCAGGCGCCAATACCACAGCGCGAAGACGATCACGTTTGTGAGCCACAGGAGTCCGCCTGAACGCAGCAGCTGCAGCGGCGGCTCTCGATGTGCAGGCAGCGCGCGCACCAGCAGAATTACCGATCCTATGAGCGCCAGCGTTGTGAGGCCATTAATGACGAATCCAAGCGTGCGATTCAGTGAATGTCTTCCTACGCGATGGCTCACCACTGTCGGAACAAGCAAAACCACGATCAGTGTAGGCAATAACCAAATCGGTCCGAGCACCAGATTGCGCGGCAGCGCCAGGTAAATTGCACAGATCGCCAGGAAGGCCAGCACGGCCTGTCCGCGCGGTTCGGGCTTATCGATGTGCTGCGGCGAAGCGCTCATCACGTCGGGTTATAGCCAGAATTCCGATTTGCGCGAGCAACGGCTTGAATCCAGTGCGACCTCCGCTCAGCGAAAACTGTTCCGGGCTGAATCATAGCGTGCGGTAAGAATTGCCGGTGCCGGGCGCCCCCGACTACAGTTCTCAAATGGCAAAGCGTGTCTGCTATATCCACATCGGTCCGCATAAGACAGGCATGACGTCGATCCGGTGGTTCCTGAAAGAAAACCGCGCAGAGTTGCTGAAGGACGGTTATTTCGTGCCGGAGAGCGGGAGCATCCACGGTGGACATCACCAGCTTGTTAGGCAGCTCTGCGGGCAAGCGGTGCCGCAGCACCAGCAGGGAGCGGCGGCTAGTTTTGCTCGCGTGATCAAAGATACGAAATGCGAAGCAGTAGTTATTTCTTCAGAAACTTTGGATGACCTTCTAGTATATAGAGACTGCGCCAGGCAATTCTTTGGTCGAATAAAAGAACTCAATCTCGAACCGAAGCTTGTCTTCTTTCCCCGGAACCAATCGCAGTTAGTGAATTCTCGCTATACGGAGGGATCAAGTCCCTCCACTGAAGCCAACCATTCGAGGCCTTCGTTCAGGCAGAAATTCGGCACCCAAGTTTCCGATACGCTCACTTGATCGCGCTGGCGGACGCTTTCAGTTCGAAACTAATTGCTGAACCGTTCACGGAAGAGACGATTACATGCAGTGTAGTACCCGAGTTTCTTAGAGCTATCGACATCGATCCGTTGCAGTTCCAAGATACAAAGGTCCGACGCAACCAAGGAGCAGGTCCATTTACCATTAGCGTCGCTCGGGATGCATTGCGCTCGCTAGGTAGCGAAGACCAAGGGCTCACATGATTACAGGCTTCGCGATGCGGAAAGAAACTTACCGCGTATCTCGACGAAAAAGGCCTGGCGGATAGCGGGTACTGTGGATTGACAACTGCGTTAGCTCGGCACACCGAAACGGAATGGCGACCGGACAACGATGCATTTGCACAAGAGGCTTGGGGCAAATCCTGGGCGGAGGTTTTTGCCGTCGACGTTGGTCGAGAGTTTAAGCCTAACGATTTTTAAGTATGCCCGCCTGGCTGGGCTGTCAGACAACGGCTCCGGCGTGCCGTTCGCGAAGTGAAGACCATGGTGCAAGAGGTCCTGCTGGATCCTGCACTCGCCATCAAAGCGCCTTGGAACGATTTGCGGAAACGGAATAGTGGGTTTCCTGAGAATCAATCATCGCGTCAACCCAAATAGCTCAAAACCCTGATTGACCGGCCTGGCCTCCGTAAACCACTGTAAACTCTCGAGATTATGCTCTCGTAACTGAACGTTGAATCCAATTGGTTTGTATTACGCATCATATCGTCATCTGCGTCTTCGTCATTGATAATATAAAAGATGTTTAAGCGCGTTCTCAAATGGCTTGGCGCGATTACGGCGGTCGTCGTAATCGCGATCGCAATATTCTTAGTCAATCTCATTTGGTTTCGGCCATGGAGCTTGAACCTGTTTTACGAAAAGGTCTTTGCCGAAATTCTCTTCGATCACCCGGAGATACTCTCCACGCTCGGTCTGGTGGAGCAGTTCGGGATCACAGGTCACAATGGAAAGCTCGACGACGAATCGCCCGCGCATCAACAACGCGAATCCGACCGATGGAAGCGCGACCTGGCCCAGCTTCGCCAATATTCAGTCGATCGCCATTCGCCTTCCCAAAAGCTTTCGATGCACGTGCTCGATTGGTTTTTGCAAGTACAAGCCGAAGGCGAGAAATGGCAATGGCATGATTATCCCGTTAATCAGCTCTTCGGAGTGCAAAACCAGTTTCCGTCATTTATGGCGAATACGCACCGGTTGCTGAACCGGAAGGATTGCGATTACTACGTCATGCGGCTCGATGCTTTGCCGAAGAAGTTCGATCAACTTCTCGATGGCCTGAAGATCCGCGAACAAAAACAGATTTTGCCGCCGCGTTTTGTAGTTGAAGAAGTGCTCAAGGAGATGACCGAGTTTATCGGCAAACCCGCTTCGGAGAATATTCTGGCGACATCATTCAAAACCCGCGCTGGCAAGATTGACAAGTTAAGCGAAACGGATCGCGCCGCTTTTCAAGCGCGTGTGGAATCGGCGATAACCAGCAAAGTCTATCCGGCCTATCAAAAACTAATCGATTATTTCCAGGCAATCCTGCCAAAAACAACAACAGACGATGGCGTCTGGAAATTGCCGGATGGCGACGCCTTCTATGCTTACAAGTTGCACGAGAACACGACCACCACGCTCAAGCCGGATGAGGTGCATGAGCTTGGTCTGCGCGAAGTGGCTCGCATCGAAGGTGAGATGCGAGCAATTCTCGATGCAAACGGTTTTGCAGGTCAGCCAATCGGAGAAGCGATGGATAAACTCGCAAAAGATCCGCGTTTTCTGTATCCAAACGATGACAAAGGCCGTTCCGACGCATTGGCCAAATATACAGAGTTGATCACACAGGCCACAGAACGCTCGTCAAAACAATTATTTGGCACTACTCCGCACGCAAGGATTGAAGTGCGCCGCGTTCCTGAATTTAAGGAAGCAACTGCGCCGGGCGCGTATTATGAGATTGCCGCCATGGATAGCAGCAGGCCGGGAGTTTTCTACGCGAACCTGCGTGACATGAATGAAGTGCCCAAGTGGAGCATGCCAACACTCTCATATCATGAGGGCGTGCCAGGACATCACTGGCAACTCTCCACCGCGGAGGAACTCAAAGGCGTTCCACAATTTCGCAAGGTGCTGCCGTTCACGGCGTACATAGAGGGCTGGGCGCTTTACTGCGAATGGCTGGCGAAACAAGCCGGATGGTACGATAACGACCCCTTCGGTGACCTGGGACGTCTTCGTGACGAACTCTTCCGCGCGGTACGATTGGTCGTCGATACGGGTATTCATGCGAAGCACTGGACCCGCGAACAGGCGATTGCCTACATGCGCGAGAAAACCGGGATGGGTGAGAAAGAAGTGAAATCTGAAATCGAACGTTACATCGTCGCACCTGGTCAGGCGTGCGCCTACAAAATAGGCATGTTAAAGCTTCAAGAATTGCGCGGCCGCGCACAGACAGAACTGGGAGAGAGATTTGATCAACGCGAGTTTCATGACGCCGTGCTCAAGAATGGCGCGTTGCCTCTCGAGATTCTGGAAGAACAAGTGAACGATTACATTCAGCGGAAAAAGTCATAAATTCTAATCAACCGCGGATTCCGCGGATGACGCAGATGAGCTGCATTTTTCGCTGTCATGTTGAGCAAAGTGAAACATCTCTGGATGTTACGCTTCCGCCTTGTTACAAAAACCTATCCAGGGATTTCTTCGCTCCGCTCAGAATGACAACCCCGCAAGTGTTATCTGCGAAATCAGCGTAATCCGCGGTTCTGGAAAAAGATGCGCAAAATCCTGATCATATTGGCAACCTGGATTTTTTCCGGCCGCCAGATTTCACTTTTCCTCGATCGTTTTGGGACGATTGAAATAACCTCAGCACGAATTAATTCGCTCGCGTATGAAGGCAGCGGAACTGGCGGCATTCTTCGCGTTAACGATCTCGGGCTAAGTCTAAACGACAGGAATGATCCCGCTCCGAGCATCGGCACGACGAAAAATGACCAACTCGCCGTGGCAAATGGTGGAAAGATTTTCGCCTTCGGTCCAGCTCGATCGGAGACAGAAAACCTTAATGTTGTACCGCCAGCGAGCGACGATGCCATCATCCAAATCCGCCGGAGCGTTCTTAGTTGGCCAACGCCATTCGAAATTAATTTCATGACCGGGCACTCCCCGTCATGGAAACGCCACTTGTATTATCGGTTGCTTTGGAAAAAGCCTTCCGGCGCAAAGTTGGAAATGCTGTGGCGCTACGAGCAATACTTTTATCCAGACAACGGCTGGGCAAGCGGATTCATGACCTACAAGGGTTCTACCGGTCTGATCCAACTGGATATCAGTCCCTGAGCCTGGGCAGAGCCATCGCCAAACTTGTCTATCGAGCAGTTAGCAGCATCATTTCGACGTGCGACTTTCGCGTAAATTTCAAAAACTTGTTTCCCGCGATGCAGCAGAAAGCCTCTGGGAAAACGCTTGCCGCTGGACGCATCCGGTGAGCTCGCGTCAGATTCTGGCTGGCATTGATCGGACTGAACTTGAAAACCTGCGAGAACGTTATCCCTACCGAACTAATGCGCGTAAGATCAATGCTTACGAAGACGCAGCATACTGGATCGGGGTAAATGTTAAGCGCGCGCAGGACCTTTGGCTCGATCGCTCCCCGCCCCTTGATATTTTGGACCTTGGCTGCGGCGCCGGTTACTTTCTCTACCTCTGCCGGTTATTTGGCCACGATGGACTCGGGTTTGACACAGATGAGGAGCCGTTCTTTCACGGAACAATTGAGTTCTTCAAGGTCCGCCGTGTGGTCGGGCGTATCGAACCGCAAACGCCGTTGCCCGATCTCGGAAAAAAATTCGATCTCGTGACCGGACATCGCGTTTGTTTTCACCGCCTCGCGCGTACCGAGAACGGAGAATGGCTCGAATGGACACCTGCCGATTGGGAATTTTTTATCAAAGATATCCGGACACGATTTCTCAAACCCGAGGGGCGCCTCCTGCTGGAATTTAACCGGCGGCAGGATGGGTCCTCATTTTTCACGGATGAATTGCGCGCTTTCTTTGAGTCGCAAGGCGCGCGCATTTTCCGTTGGAAAGCGCTGCTGGGAGCCGACCCGAACCGCTGTCCCAGATTCAAGCAGACTCAGAAATTGTAGGGCAGGCGCATCGCCTGCCAGGGTTGGCAAACGGAGCGGTCGGCGAACGTTATAGTTTCCAACTCGCGCAATCCCAGCCCAACAACTGTTCCACCTTTGCGATGTCTTCTGCGAAAAGATTATTGAGGAAAACCTTCTCCTCCCAATTCATCATGCGCTCGTAGGGCACAATATTTCTATCTTTCCTGCGAACTGAGCGGAGTGGTTCGAGACCAAGAAAAGAAAAGATGGAAGTGAGCGTTTCGCACTGCTTATCCCTAAACCGCTCGAACTTAACAGCCTTGACCTGCTCACGCGGAAAGAATTCGAACAGACGCGCGAGCTGCTTTCCATAAAATCCGCGATCGACATAAGCAAAGCGGCGCGCTTCAGCGGGCGGCGCTCCGGCAATACGCGTTTTTTCCTCTCGTACGGCATCAAAAAAATCGAGCGGCTCGCGACCTCTAAATCGTTGCATGTTCCAGTGAGCAAATGCGCGGTCCACCGGATTTCGCAAAAGGAGCAGGAACTTGATCTTTGGATTGTATCTGCAGATCCTTTCCGCTGCTGGCGCGTGGTAAAAGTAACTGGGAGTGCAATCACCGGCGATAGTGGATGGAGCGAGCGCTGGATAGTGTCTGTGTAACTGCTCGTAATCGACACCGGAAACAAACAGGGCGTCGTCATCAAAAAAATGTATCTCCTGCTGATCGCCCATCGTTATGTTTGGATGCTTGCTTAGACAATAGTGCAGTGCTGTCGTGCCGGATTTTTGCGCGCCGGCCAGAACGAAATCGAGCCGCTCGATTTTGCGCTTCGTCCCAAGCATCGCCGCAATCTACATGGGGAACACTGTAGGGGAAACTGTCAGCTTCCTCTACAAGCCGGGCTCGATGTCCGATTAAGAGCAAGAGCATGAGTTAGAGAAACACTTACGGGAAATTGTCGCCCTTAAGCCTCCACTTTATGATGCGCGCATGTCGAACGCACTCCGCACGCTGTTTTTCCGCTCACTTGTCGTTCTCATTCTTGCAATGAATGTTCGTCCGCGCGCATGTGCCACCGCAATCGCCATCAATGAGGCAAATAATGAAGCAACTTGAGGATGTCGGAGAATACACCCATGGCGGTCACGTCGGCACCGGCGCCGGGTCCTTGGATCACGAGCGGCGTAGGAGAGTAACGTTTCGTCGTAAACGCGATCACATTGTCGCTGCCTTGCGTCGCGGCAATGGGATGATCACGCGAAAATTCCTTGATCCCGGCGCTCGCACGATTTCCAGCCAGTGTGCCGACGTAACGCAGCACCGCGCCGCGCGATTGTGCGCGACTCAAACGTTTCGCCATTTTGTAATCAAGCAGTGCTAGTGAGCCGAAGAACCGTGGTGCGAACTGGCCGCGCGCCAAATTTCGCGGCACCAAACTTTGGACATCGACATCGTCAATCTCTAATTGCGATCCACTTTGCCGGGCGAGAATGAGCAACTTTCTACCTACATCCTGGCCGGAGAGATCATCGCGTGGATCGGGTTCGGTCAAACCATTTTCCCAGGCTTTCTTTACCAGCGCGCTGAACGAAGTCCGACCATCAAAATTATTGAACAGATAACTCAACGTGCCGGAAAAAATACCTTCCACTTTTTGGATAACGTCGCCGCTGGCAATCAAGTCCCGAATAGTAGACATGACCGGCAGACCGGCGCCGACATTCGCTTCATCTAGAAAATATTTTTGTCGCGCTCGCAAGAGTTCCATGAGTGCAGCGTAGTTCCGCCACGGCAGGACGTTGGCCCGCTTGTTAGGTGTTATAATATGGAGGTTCGCCCGGACAAAATCCGGATAGGCAGCCACCACCGATTCAGCGGCAGTGCAATCGACAAGGGCAACGTCGGTCAGCTTCAGTTTGGCAATCTCTTGGGCGAGCACGTGCGGAATCATTCGGTATCGCGACGCGGCCAACCGTTGACGCCAGCGAGCAAGATCGATCCCGCGAGGATTGAGAACGAATTTCTTGCTGTTCGCCAGGCCGACGACAGTCACGTCGAAACCGCGTGCGAGCAGATGGGACCGTTGCGCGCGCAATTGTCCCAACAACGTTGACCCAATATTTCCAACGCCGATCACGACGAGCGAGAGACGTTTGCGGATTTCAAAGAACGCTTGATGAATGATGTTGAGCGCTCGCGCCTGCTGTGCCGCATCAACGACAAAGGAGATGTTTCGCTCCGAGGCGCCCTGCGCAATCGCTGTAATGTTAATGTTGTGCCGGCCAAGCGCTCCGAACACCTTGCCGGAAACGCCTGGGTGGCCTTTCATCTCGTCACCGACGACCGCAACGATTGCCTGATTTGGTTTTTCGTCGAGCGATGTGAGTTGATGCTGAAACTCAAATCGGAATTCCTGTCGCACTGCGGCCGTGGCGGCAACGGCGTCGATTGCGCGCACGGCAAAACAAATCGTGTGCTCGGACGAAGCTTGGGAAATGAGAATGACGTTGACATCGTGCGACGCAAGCGCGCGAAAGAGCCGCTCGGCGATCCCGGGAACACCAACCATGCTCAATCCACGAAGGGTCAACAGTGTCACTCCTGCAACCGCAGTGATTCCTTTGACTAGCTGTTCACCTTTGCCACCCCGCCGCGATATGATAGTGCCCGGTTTGTCAGACCGAAACGTGTTCTTGATCAGGATCGGAATCCCGCGGGCGACAGCCGGCGCGATTGTCGCGGAGTGAAGCACCTGGGCGCCGAAATAGGAGAGTTCCATCGCTTCTTCGTACGAAACATCTGGCAGAACAAACGCAGACGGTACATCGCGCGGATCGGCGCTGAGAACACCATCGACATCGGTCCAGATCTCGATGGCCGAGGCACTGAGCGCGCCACCCAGAATTGCCGCCGAATAATCCGATCCGTTTCGGCCCAGCGTTGTCGTTTGTCCGTCGGGAGTGGCCGCAATAAACCCTGTCACCACCGCGATTGGGGCGCGACGATGCAACCGAAATAACTTCGCGAAATACCTCCGGATCGCGCGATTCGTCTGTGGAAACATGACATTGGCGTTCGTAAACTGAGCGTCCGTAACAATAAGCTCGCGCGCATCGACAAACTGCGCGGAACGGAATCGCCCGAGGTACCCGGCAATAATCAGCGCAGACAGTCGTTCCCCGAAACTCGCGGCGAGATCGAGCGCCCGCGGCGGCGCGTGGCCGAGTAATTGCACGCCGTGGAGCGCATCGTGCAAATCGTTGGAAAGCAGTTCTGCCTGCCGGAAAAGATGACCAATGCGCCGCCCTTTCATAAGGATATCAATCACCGCACGATGTCGATCGAATATCGTTCGCCACGTCTTTTTCCACCGAGCGCCGTTTTCGGCCAAGCGCGCGCACTCGAGCAACTGATTGGTAACGCCCTGAAAAGCTGAGACGACTACAACGGTTGTTTCACGCGAAGCTCGTTGTAAAATGATCTTGCCGGTCTGGCGAATGCAGTCAGCTGTGGCTAGCGACGATCCACCAAATTTCAGGATTCTCATGCAGCCAGCGCTTTGCCGGCAGGATACGATAGGCAGGATTCAGACCAACGCGATCCATTCAACCGTGTGATCGAAAATCGCTTGTTCGTTAGTGCAATTCCCCTAGCAGTTTTTTCCACCGCATCCACGCTTCATCGCGCGCTTTCTTATCGCTGTCGCGAACGGCGGGATTGGATGGTTCACCGGAACGCATGAAACCGTGTCCCGCGCCTTTGTAGATCACCGGCCCGTACTTTTTGCCAGCGGCTTTCATTAACTCTTCAGCCTTTGGAATAGTCGCGTTCACCCGCTCGTCATTCTCGCCGTAAAAGCCGTAAACTGGACACGGAATATTCGCGACCTTTGACGCTTCATCGGGCGCGGTCCCGTAAAATGAATAGGCCGCTTTCAGTTTTGGATTTTCATTCGCGTACGCAAACGCCCATCCCCCGCCCCGACAAAATCCACAGACAGCAAGCGTGCCGTTGCACGCCGGAATTTTGAGCGCGTAATCGGCCGTCGCGTCAAGAACCGCTTTGATTTGATCTTGCGTCACGGCCGAGACCGCTTTGCTCGCGCTATCGCCATCTTCAAATTTTTGACCATTGAGAAAATCGGGCGCAATCGCGATGACTCCATTTTCTGCCAGTTCATCGCACATGCTGCGCAGCCAATCAGTCAGGCCAAAAATTTCCTGAATGACCAACACGACAGGGGCTTTGTCTTTACGCTCGGGATAAACGACGAAGGCTTTAATCGTACGGTCGCCTGACTTGATATCGACCCATTCGCCGTGGCGTGGCGAATTGTTCAGGCGATCCTTGCCGAAATCTTTGTACTCCTGTGCGTGAATCAACGGTGCAATGAGGATAAGCGCCAAAGTGAAAATAACACGTTTCATAATAGTCAGAGATTCCTCCACTTCTGTCGGAATGACAGACTGCGGACCTAAGTTGAGACTGCCGCCGGCGAATGCGACCTACCTTTGATTAACGCGTCGATGCTCCAGCGCCCGGGCCCGTAAAAGACCATGAACAAAAATATCCAGCAGAGAACGACTGCCAGTTCCCCTTTGTTCAAAATGGGAAAGAACTGCTCAGTCGGCGTTGGTGGATGACCGATTGCTTTGCCGGCTGCATGCACCATGAAGTAAGCTACCGCCATTTCGCCGGCAGAGATGAAGGCTGCCAGGCGCGTCAGCAAACCCAGGCCAATCATAACCCCCCCGACGAGTTCAACGATTCCGCCGACGAGCATCAGACCCTCCGTACCATGTCCGCCACCAGGGAATCCGAGAAGTTTTTGTCCGCCGTGACAAGCGAACACAAGACCAACTATCAGTCGCATAATGCAATAAACCGGGTCCGCGAAACGATTGAGAGAGTTCATAGCCGTTCAGGCTGAACGATTTCGATCTGATGTGTCAAGAAATACGCGCGTGTGTCTGCTGAAATTGTAGGGCAGGCGCTTCGCCTGCTAACCCACGCGCTTTCCAATTCACATCAGCGGCGGCTCGCGATGCGCTTGCCCTACACAGTTATGCCGCTTTCTTCGCGGGCTGCGCTTTCTTCCTGCGCGATTTGGACGTCGCCTTTTTCTTCGCGCCGGTTTGTTCCAGGCTCTTCTGCAAAACGGAAACCAGATCGATCACCTTGGTCGGTTTGGGAGCTTTTCGCGGTTTTTCTTCGATTTCTTTCCCGCCAGCTTCCACCTTTTCTTCGATCACTTCCATGAGCGCTTCGCGATAGTCGTCCTTGTACTTCTCGGGGTTCCACTTTGAGCTCATGCTATCGATAAGTGACTTGGCCATGTTTCTTTCGCGTTTACCGACCTCGGTCTTTTTCGGGACATGCAATTTTCCAGGGTCTGCAAGCTCATCGGCAAAATGCATTAACTCGAGGACGAGCGCGCCATCTTCCGGTTTTACGCCGGCCAGATATTGGCGCGTTTTGATGACCACTTTGGCGATACCAACCTTGCCGCTATCCTTTAGCGCATCGCGCAGGAGCGCATAAGCTTTGTCGCCCCCCTTTTGAGGTTCCAAGTAGTAAGGCTTGTAGAAAAACATTGGATCGATCTCTTCCTGGTCAACGAAGTCCTGGATATCGACTGTTTGTGTTGCCTCCAAATCAACGCGCTCAAAATCCTCATCCTTGAGCACGACATATTTCCCCTTCTCATACTCGTAACCTTTGACGATCTGGTCCCATGAAACTTCCTTGCCGTCTTTTTCGGCAACACGCTTGTAATTTACCGGACTCAAATCGCTTTTTCGCAGTAAGCGAAACTTGAGTTCCTCGCGCCGCGTGGCGGCATAGAGAGCGATAGGAATGTTAACCAGTCCAAAGCTGATACTGCCTTTCCAGATTGCGCGCGCCATACGCAATTATTTCGCACGTCGAGAAGTCCGCGCGCGTGGACATCGCACTAATGGATTCTCATGACTCTTATTGACACCTCAGTTCAGTGAGGGGACTTCCCTCACGCAAGGCGGGCAAACCGTTTAAACGATTTTGTTCTCGGCCGGAGCGATTGCACCGCTCTAAAGTCGCACTGTTATTAAGAGCAGTGAACCGATGATCAGCTTTATGCGGCCAGCTCGAGTTCCTGGCGCGAGGTACCGCGCAATTCAAAAAGGCGGATCAACGTCTCTTCGATCAAATTATTCGGACATGACGCGCCGGCCGTGATGCCGATGACAGCTGGTCCGTTCGGCAACCAAAAGTGGGAAACGACCTCGCGCTTCTCGTGCAAGTTGTAATGCTTGATCTCCGTGGCGGAAACCAGCCGCGAAGCGTTGAGCACGAAATAGGTGGGCAATTTTTCTTCGCCCATCTCAGCGAGATGGGAGGTATTCGAGCTATTATAACCGCCCACAACCAGCAGCAGATCCATTGGCACATCGAGCAGTTCGCGCAACGCATCCTGCCGCTCCTGCGTTGCGCCGCAAATGGTATCGAAAAATCTGAAATTCTTCTCGGCGAGCTCGGGCCCATCTCGATCGACAATGGCTCGTCGAACGCGCCGCTGCACTTCTTCCGTCTCGCCGCGTAGCATCGTGGTTTGATTTGCTACGCCGACGGTTTGCAAATGCACGTCGGGATCGAACCCGGGCGAATGCGCGCCTTTGAACTTATCGAGGAACGCGTGCTTGTCGCCGCCGTGCCTGATGTAATCGCAAACGTAATCGGTGTCTTCGAGCGTCAGAACGACGACATAATGTCCGCTTCCATCACCAAGCGCGCGGGAACTGGTTGCCTTGGTTTCTTCGTGTTCGGCTTTGCCGTGAATGATGGAAGTGGCCGACTCGCTCGCATATTTGCGCACCCGTTTCCAAACGCTCATTACGTCTCCGCACGTGGTATCGACAATCTGGCAGCCGCGATCCTTGATCTGTTGCTGGATCGATAATTCGGTTCCGAAGGCGGGGACGATAACCACGTCTTCGGGGCCGAGATCGGAAATGTCGGCCTCCTTGTTTTTGCCGGTCAGGTTCTTTATGCCTAGCGAGGCGATTTGATGATTGACCTCAGGGTTATGGATGATTTCCCCGACAATAAAAAGCCGGCGATCCTTGAAGACTTTGCGCGCTGCATACGCGAGATCGATCGCGCGCTCGACGCCGTAGCAAAAGCCAAACTGTTTCGCCAGACGCACTGTGGTGTCGCCCACGGAGATTATCCCCCCGGCCCGGCGAACTTTTTCCACAATATCGCTGCGATAGTGCGATTCCACCTGTTGCTGCACCGCAGCCATCACGTCAGGCGTGCGGAGGTTCACTTTCTCCCGCGCCGTTGTGCCGCTGGAAATCAGATTCGTGCTCATATCAACGATGTCATTCTGAGCTCAGCGAAAAATCTCGGGCCAGTTTGTCCAGAGAAGGTCAAAACAGTAATCAGAGATGTTTCGCGTTCGCTCAACATGACATGGACTCGTGGTGGCGGCAATGCGCCGCAGCCAGCTATTGGAGCAGCGGTCCGCTCGGTTTTTCGAACCCGGCGTCCGTAATCATCAATCGCGGGTCGGGATCGGGCGTTTTGGAATCATCCACCCGCTGCACTTTTGATCCCAGAGTCGCATCTTCTGGTTGCGTAGTAGCAATGTCTACCGGCGTGCCAATGCGGACCAGAGCGAAAAACTTCGGCGCCGCTTCGCCTTTCAACCGGATGCAGCCATGCGTCCGGGGTGTGGGATGGACAAAACCCTGGTGGAAACCATACGCAGGCGCGAACTCGCACCAGTATCCCATCGGGTAGCCCACGTAACGGCCAGATCCGCCTCCGGTGGAAGGAACCACCCGATCGCCTTGTACGCTAAATCCGTACGACCCCGAACGTTTGTGCTCCTGTTTGGAGTAGATCTTGAAATTACCTTTTGGCGTCGGTTTCGCCGGAGTCCCCACAGAACAGGCCACAGCCATGAGACAACGGTCGCCTTCCATCACATAGATGTTTTCTTTCGAGAGCGAAACCAGCACGCGCACCTTGGATGGGTCATTCGGCTTGTACGCCGTGACATGGTAAGGCCCGCCACGGGCGACCTGCCCAGTTTGGCAACCGGTCAGCAGCAGGAACGAACCGCCAGCACACAGCAAGAGTAATCGGAAGATATGTCGCATACGAGCATACTGGATAAGATTAGGCGGCTTTTTGTCAACCCGCCTTCGCTCAAGCTGCGGCGTGGCAGGCCCGCCTTTTATTTGCGGCGGGGTCAGCGACCACCGGCTACAGTTTCACCGGTGAAGAGTGTCAGGAAAGCGACTTCGATCGCGAGTGCTTCGTGAATATTCCGATTCAAGTGATCGCGCAGTTCCTCAAGACGCCGGATGCGCTCCAAGATTTCGGCCGTGCTGAATCGGCTTGCCAGCACGGCGGTGTCTTCTCCTGCACGAGGCAAGCTGCGTTGCGCAACACCATTTCTGGACCGTAAAACATCGGACCACCAGGCGAATAATGTCTCGATTAATCCTGCGCGCCGTTGCAGGTAAAGACTTTCGGCGCGGGCTTTGTAGTATTGTTCTCTTTCTTCCAGCCACGCGCCATCGGTTGCGTCCCTGTAACGTAGTTGTTCCCGCTTCAGTGCTTCGTCTGTTTCGCGCTTAACTTCTTCACGAACCGTGCGGAGCAAACGCTGAAATTCCTGAGCCAGGCGATAGGCAAACTGAATGGTCCAGCTTTGTTCATGGGACGCCTGTTGCAGTAATTTCACCAGGTTCTTTTCTTCGTTGCTCGCCTCCAGCTGGCCTTCTCGTGCAAGGGGAATCGCAATGCACCGCGAAAGAATTGTCTCCGGCAGTGCTTCCGGCAAAGCACTCAGCAAGAGCAGCAAAGAATCCTTCGGTGGTTCTTCCAATGTCTTGAGAAACGCGTTTGCGGCCTGAGGCTGTAGCCGATCGGCATCGGAAATGATCGCCACTTTGCGTCGCCCATTGCTTGCACGCATTTGTAGCGCGTGCTCAAGGCCGCGAATTTGCTCAATAACAATACGCCGCGATTTCGATTCTGGCCGGGCAACGAAAATTTCACGGGCCTTAGCCGAGAATACATCACCGGAAGATGTGCCATTAACCAGACTGGCCAGATCGGCGGCGAGCTGCTGCTTTCCACTGCCTGGCGGCCCTGAAATTAAATAGGCATGCGCCAATCGGTTCTGTTCATGGGCGCGACGCAAATATTCGAGGGCTGTTGTGCGGGAAAAGGCCATGCTTAGGACTGCGGATCTCGGATTGCGGCAAGCGCTGGGAAACGCGAGCAAAGCATCTCACAGATGTCATTCTCGATCTCATCCGCATTGCGCGCGCCATTGATTAAAACAACGCGATTTGGCTCACGCGTGGCAAGGTCGCGATATGCCTGGCGAACGCGCTCGTAGAACTCGGCGGGCTCCTGCTCCATCCGATCTTGTCGACGCGGTTCCTGCATTCGCGACTTCGCGCTGGCCGCATCGATATCAAGAACAAAAGTAACGTCCGGAATGCAATCGCCGACCGCAAACGCATTCAAACGGTTGACCGTCTCACGATCCAATGCCCGTGCCGCCCCTTGGTAAGCAGTGGTGGAATCAAAGAAACGATCGGCGATTACGCACATACCACGTTCAAGTGCCGGCCTGATGACCTCACGCACGAGCTGGCTGCGACTCGCCTCAAAGAGAAGCAGTTCCGTTTCCGGGGTCATGCCGGAATTGTGCGAAGCAAATTGCAGTAGCTCACGAATGGTTTCGCCGATCGGCGTGCCACCGGGTTCTCGGGTGACCAGATACGGCACACCCAAACGCTCCAGTCGTGCGGCCAATCGCTGCAGCTGCGTCGATTTTCCACTACCTTCCGATCCTTCAAAGGTGATGAATGGCAGCCGGCGCATGATGTCAGATGCGCGCAGCATTCGTGTTTTTCAAGCTCCAAATCTCGACTTCGCTCGGAATGACGACGATGATGCACGCAGTACTTATATCCAGTATGAAGAATTTTTGGCTCGTGAAACAGGAACCGTCGTCGTATTCGTGGTCAGACTTTGTTGCGGAAGGCCAAACCAGTTGGACTGGTGTGCGCAATTACGCAGCGCGCAACAATCTGCGCAGAATGGAGAAGAACGATGAAGTCCTTTTCTATCACA